>DSLMC04103__coassemble_313_pt1 | contig 56000 bp, 48 predicted proteins | sample DSLMC04103__metabat2_low_PE_013 | metagenome-assembled genome bin DSLMC04103 | reverse complement strand
GGGTCGAGTCGGGAGGAACTGTATGAGAACGAATGGCATCGTCTGTTATATGAGATATCTGTTATCACCTTTACAAATCCCCGTTTTCACGCATCAATCAGAATATACCCGCCTGTATTCTTCCTCCGGCTGAAATACACATGGGTATCTCCGGTGTTTTTCTGCGGAAACATGTAGGCGAGCAGGTCGGATAGCGCCGCTTTTTTCAGCCGCTGCCACTCTCCCGACCATTCTCTCGTGGCGGAGTCTGTAAAGATGACCTGTCCCGATTCGTCCATACCAAGTAAGATCATCGTGTGATACGACCCGGCAAATCGTTTGTCAAACCATCGCACGATCCGTCCGTTTTGCCGTTTCATACGGCTGGTCTCCACCACCACCGGTCTGTCGGAATAAAGATGCGCACCAATCTCACGCAGTGCGTCCTCGTCCTCAAAGGCTCCCACGTACCGGTGCGGCACGCCGTAGTCGGTGAGAATCCTGGAGATGCCGTAGAGGGAGACCGGCATCTGTCTTGCGATATGTTTTCCATAATTTTTCTTCCAGACTGCCTCACCAAAATGCTCCCGCTCCACCTGCGCGACGGTCTTTTCCGGGCGCAATGCGCTGTATCCCGGAACATAGGCCGCCAACAATGTAGTGAGGGAGCAGCAGGCACAGCCGTGACGGGTCATATATTCGCTGTATATGCCGTAGGTTCCGGCTTTTTGCTGAAAAACAGGGAAGCGCGTGGCGCCCCGCTTCGCCTTCTCTTCCAGTGCCGCTTCCAGTTTTGCGGCGCCCGGCTCCACTTTCTCTTTCAACACAACTTCCAGCTCCTCTCCGTCCAGTCTTCCTTCCAAACTGCCGGGTACAAGGAAGCGCCTTCCCTGTGTATCCGTCTGCCAATATAAGGTGATTCTGTTCTGTTTTTCTGCCATGATCCTCCTCTTTTCTTTTTATCTGATCAGATAACTTCTGGAAACATAATCTGCCAAAAAAATCTGCCGGCAGTACTGCCATTCACTTTCGAAAAAAATCCGCCGGCGACGCTGTCAGTAACTTTCAAAAAAATCCGCCGATGGTAGTGCCGTCGGCGGATTTCATTTGTTTCATATTAACTGCAGCATGCAGTCACATATTTTAAAAATACTGACACTGCTTTTGCGCAGGGTCTGGTCTGTTAGTATTTAAAGATCGCTACGCCATATGCCGGCAGGTCGTAGGCGATGGAGTACTTGCGGTCGTCGCAAGGTTTCTTCACCGGCTTGTACAATTCCGGACGTTTCTTTCCGGAGCCGCCGAACTCGGCTGCGTCGCTGTTTAAGATCAGCGTGTGTTTTCTGCGGCAGGTGGTTCCCACCCGGTAATCCGGTCTTGCCACCGGCGTGAAGTTGCAGACAAAGAGCAAGTTGTTCTTGCCATTGGCCGAATGTCTCGTGAAGGAGAAAATGCTCCGGTCGCCGTCGTTGGCATTGATCCACTCGAATCCTTCCGGATAGCAGTCATACTCGTAGAGACATTTATTCTTTCTGTAAATGTGCAGAAGCGCCCGCACAAAGTTCTGCAGCTGACGGTTTCTGTCTTTTTCCAGAAGGAACCAGTCAAGCTCTCTCGCCTCGCTCCACTCCTGATGCTGTCCGAAATCCTGTCCCATGAAGAGAAGCTTTTTGCCCGGATGGCCGGTCATAAAGGTGTAGCCTACCATCAGGTTGCGGAACTTATCATCATACAGTCCAGGCATCTTTTCGATCATGGAACATTTCAGATGCACAACTTCGTCATGGGAGAGCACGAGCATATAGTTCTCCGCATAGGCATACATCATGGCAAAGGTCATCTTATTGTGATTATATTTTCTGAAATACGGATCCAGCTTCATGTACTCAAGGAAATCATGCATCCAGCCCATGTTCCACTTGAGGCTGAAATTCAGACCGCCATACTCGGCCTTGTCCGTCACCTTTGGCCATGCGGTGGATTCTTCGGCGATCATGACTGCTCCCGGATTCCGTCCTTCCACCACCGTGTTCAAATGTTTGAAGAACTCGATGGCTTCCAGGTTCTCATTGCCGCCATAGATATTCGGTACCCACTCGCCGTCCCGGCGGCCATAGTCCAGATACAGCATGGAAGCGACCGCATCCACACGGAGACCGTCGATGTGGTACTTCTCGATCCAGTACAGCGCGTTGCAGATCAGGAAGTTCTTTACTTCTGTCTTGCCGTAATCAAAGACCTTGGTTCCCCAGTCCGGATGCTCTCCCTTTCTCGGATCCGCATACTCATAAAGGCAGGTGCCGTCAAACTCAGCCAGTCCGAAGGCGTCTCTCGGGAAATGTGCCGGTACCCAGTCGAGGATGATACCAATCTTATGTTCATGCAGATAATTCACAAAGAACTGAAAATCCTGTGCGGAACCGTGACGGGAAGTCGGTGCAAAATAGCCGGTTACCTGATATCCCCAGGAACCGTCAAACGGATGCTCCGCGATACCCATCAGTTCCACATGGGTGTAACCCATATCCTGCACGTATCTGGCCAGTTCCACCGCCAGCTCTCTGTAGTTATAATAGCCGTCCTCGTCCTCATCGGTGATGGCGTGCTTCTTCCAGGAACCCGGATGCACCTCATAGACAAACATCGGATCCTTCCGCACATCAAACTTACTGCGGTGCTCCATCCATTTCTTATCACCCCACTTGAAGTTGGAAATATCCGTGATCACGGAGGCATTGTTCGGCCGTTTTTCCATCTGGAAAGCGTACGGGTCTGTTTTTAATACTTCATTACCCTGTTTTGTCGTCACGCAGTATTTGTAAATCTCGCCCTCCGCCAGGTCCGGGATGAACAGCTCATAGATGCCCATCGGCTCTGTCCTCTTCATCAGGTGCGCCTCTCTGTCCCAGCGGTTAAAGTCGCCCACTACAGATACTTTCTGTGCGTTCGGCGCCCACACAGCAAAAAATACTCCCTTCTGTCCGTTCATCTCCATAGGGTGTGCGCCCAGTTTATTATATAAATCGTAATGTGTGCCCTGACCAAAAAGATATTGGTCAAACTCCGAAATAAATGTGTATTCCGACTCCTTCGCTGGAGTTTTTGCTTTTTTCTGTACCTGTTTTTTCTCCTGCATCTGTAAATCCTCCCTATGTTCGGTTTTATACAGTATATCATAAAATAACATAAAAAACAGCTTTAATTTGTCTCTCTTTAGCTATTATGCATAAAAAAATTTTTATCATTCTGAAAATGTACAGAGTTTTTTTATTTCCCGGAAACAAAGTTTTCTATAGCATGAAAAAAAGACCCTGCCCGGGAAAACGTCTTTCACAACGTCTCACCCGGACAGAGCCTCCTGTCACGTCTTTATGATGTATCCTCACAGCATCTGTGAGCATCCTTATGAACTTCTTATCGCGCTTATACTATGCCTGCGCAGTTGCCGCTGTTATTCAGCGATCACTTTGATCCATCCTTCCGGCGCTTCGATGTGTCCCATCTGGATGCCGGTCAGTGTGTCGTATAACTTCTGGATGACCGGTCCCATGGCGTCCATACCGCTCGGGAAACAGATCTCATTTCCATGGTCAACGATCTTGCCGACCGGGGAGATCACTGCGGCTGTACCGCAAAGACCACATTCCGCAAAATCTTTTACTTCGTCAAATAATACTTCTCTGTGCTCCACTTCCATACCCAGATAATGTTCTGCCACGTAGCAGATGGAACGGCGGGTGATGGACGGCAGGATGCTGTCAGACTTCGGTGTTACCAGTTTGCCATCTTTTGTGATAAAGATAAAGTTCGCTCCACCGGTCTCCTCAACCTTCGTTCTCGTAGCCGGGTCCAGATACATATTCTCATCGTAACCCTGACGATGTGCCTCCATGATCGGATACAGACTCATCGCATAGTTAAGACCTGCCTTGATGTGACCGGTTCCGTGTGGTGCCGCACGGTCATAATCACTGACGCGGATCGTTACCGGTTTCGCGCCTCCGCTGAAATACGGACCTACCGGTGTGACAAATACCCGGAACTGATATTCATCTGCCGGTTTTACACCGATAACCGGGCTGGAACCGAACATGTACGGACGGATGTAAAGCGTCGCTCCGGAACCAAACGGCGGAACATATGCAAGATTCGCCTGCACGGTCTTCACAACAGCATCCACAAACTTATCTTCCGGATAAACCGGCATCTCCAGTCTCCGGCAGCTGTCTGCCATACGGGATGCGTTTAAGTCCGGGCGGAAGCAGACTACCTTTCCGTCTTCTGTCGTATAGGCCTTCAGACCTTCAAAACAAGACTGAGAGTACTGCAGAACGCCGGCACACTCACTGATCACTACATTGGCGTCATCTGTCAGAGTTCCCTCGTCCCAGGCGCCGTTTTTATAATTCGCCACAAATCTGGCATCTGTCTGTCGATAATTAAAACCGATGGAACCCCAGTCCAAATTTTTCTTTTCCATAATTATAACTTCCTTTCTGCCTCTGCAATTGCAACCATTGTATCACAGATTCTGCAGATTTTCCATGTTTTATCACAAGGTTTCAAAAAAAAATGCAATTTAATCCCGCAAAAACTTCATTTACTTTGCCGCAGTGCAACAAAAAAGCCGGCGCCGGATGCTGTATCCGCAGGAAAACCCCTGCGGGCAGCGTTCCGACCCGGCATCACATCTTTACTGTGGGTTCACCAGCACGTAGCCGCCGCCCGATGCCTGTTTAAAATAAACATCCGTAGCGTCTGCCACCGTACAAGGGAACATGTACTGTACCAGTTCTGTCACTGTCGCGTATTTAATTCTTCTCTGATCTCCGAAACTTGCCGCCCGGTCCGCGGAATCCGCTACGATAGCCAGACCGCTGTCTGTCATGCCAAGGAGAACCATCGTGTGATTGCTGTTTGACCACTTTGTATTGTCACCGATCTTTTGTACCTCGATAACAACCGCGTTGCCGGTACGCAGATGATCTGTGATCTGCTGTACGGCTGTCACCTGGTCAAACTGACGGAGATACTGGGTCGGGATACCGTTGCTCTCCAGGATCTTCGTGATCCCGTAAAGGGAAACCGGCATCTGTTTGTTATGTCCTTTGCTGTAATTTTCCACCCACTCTGTGCCAAAAAGATTTCTTTCCACCACTTCTGTCATGTACGCCGGTCCCCACTGATAACCGGTGTAACCGCTCAGCACGGTGGAAACGGCGCAGGCAGCACAGCCGTGCGTCGGCATATAGTTGGCATACACTCCGTTGTCTCCGCTTGTCTTGTTCTCATCGGACGCCTGGTGATACACAGTGTACGTTCTCTGGTTCGGATAACTCTCAACGGTCACGTTCAGTCTCGCGCCCGGGCTGCTCAGAGGCAGCATACTCATCGGCGTGGTGATATTTCCCGGCGCCACCGCTTTGACCATACAGGTGAGAGTCGCTTTTCCGGTCTTGCAGGTGATCGTCGTCGTTCCGCCGTAACCATTGGCTGTGATCACGCCGTTGGCGTCCACGGAGGCAACGGTCGGATCGGCGCTGTACCAGTAACAGAGGTCCCCGGTGTTATAGACTGCCATCTGATACTGGGAACCGACCGGAAGGCGCAGGGACTCTGTGGCAAGAGACGCCACGTACACCTTACACTTCACCGTTCCCTCCGTTGTCTTACACTTGATGACTACCTTTCCATTTTTCTTTGCCTTGACGATTCCTTTTTTGGTCACTTTGACGACCTTTTCATTGTTGCTGCTCCAGCTTACCGCCTGCGCATTTTTTACCTTCTGCGTGTAAGTCGTCCCCTTATTTAATGTCAGGGTGCTGGCCTTTAAACCTACTACCTTTACCTTGCAGGTAAACTGTTTCTTCTTCGTCTGCGCTGTGATAATGGCCGTTCCGCCTTTCACGGCAGTGATCCGGCCCTTTGCGTTGACTGTCACAACATTCGGCTTGTTGCTGGTCCACTGCACTTTAGCCGAAGAATCTCTGATCTTCAGTTTTGCTGTCTTCCCCTGTTTTAATTCCAGCGAGGAATAATTGATACTCGCCGCTGCCTGCACCTCTGTTCCTGCCTTCGGCATCAGAAAGACGCCCATGAGCACAAACAGAGCGGCAAACAGCCATTTTGTCTGTCTTTTCATCGTCTGCTCCTTCCCTTGATCCATATAGTTCTGTATCTTCCACACGCGCGCCGGTATGCACGCACATATGCCGTCTCTCACTCTTTTCCCTTCTGCAGCTCTCTGAGCCACAGACCGGAGATCATCTTCATGCCCGCCTTATTGGGATGAACGCCGTCGATACTCTCATACTCCATCCGGCTTGCTGCCAGATCCGCCACATGACAGCCAGTCTCCGCGGCAATCCGCCGGATACTCCCGGAATAGAGATTCGGAGAGAGGACGCTCTCCACATTAAAAAACATGTCCTCCTCCGGCACAGCCCTGCCCCGCAGCAAAGTGGCACACCACTTCTCGCTCTTCGGATACAGCCGTCCAAGCCGCTGCAGCATTCTCCGGTATTCATACTCAAACTCCTGCGGCGGCACGCCAAAGCCCCAGTCATTGGCGCCCATGGCGATGAGGATCAGATCCGGCTCTCCCTCCGCGCCCAGCGTCCGAAGACGGGTCTCGGAAGTCCCCGATGTCAGAAGCCCGCCGGCCACTGTGCTTCCCGCATAAGAATTATTGACGCCCAGCACGCCGCCAAGTCCCTGAATGACCTGCATCCACCATGTATCATCCGGGCTCATCACGCCGGTCTCCTCCTGTCGCCAGCTATCATAAAACAGCGCCTCCGCCGGCGTGTACCCGGCAAATGTGCTGACAGAATCCCCAAGAACAGATATCCTTATTTTCTCCATATATTCCACCTCCCCGGTTCTCCATGGCAGCCTTTTTCCTCACTGCCAGCGGACTTTGTCTTTCTGCGGATGACCGGAAACAGGATGAACGGTTTCCGGCCGCTGCCTGTATGCCATTCAGGCCTGTTTTGCGTTAAAGATAACACCCACAACTTTAGGGCCTGCGTTGGCAGCCACGGCCGCTCCGATCTGATATTCTCCCGTCGGACCGTAACCCAGCAGCTCTGTCATCTTCTTCGTGATCTCTTCTCCGCAGCTTCTGTCGCTGCCGTAGACGATCTGATATTCCGAATCCGGCTCCATATCCGCCACAGACATATCCGCCACCTTCGCGACGATCTTTTTCTCTCCCCGGCATTTGGCCGCCGTTGTGATCGCGTGATCCCATATCTTCATGATCGGCTTGATCCCCAGCTTGTCACCCACAAAAGCGGCGGCGCTCGGGATCCGCCCGGACTTTCCGGCATATTTCAGATTATAAATGCCAAAATACACCTGCCGTTTCGGAAGGATCTCCCGGAGATACCGGTTGATCTCATCGGCAGAAGCGCCCTCCTGCGCCATCTTTGCCGCCACCTCCGCCGGATAGCCGTAAGCCCCGGAATAATTTCCTCCGTCATGACTTGTAATGGAAATCTTACCCTCACATTCCGGATGTTCCTCAAAAAAGCTGTCCACCGCCAGCAAAGAATTGTGGTAGGTCGCGGAACCCTCTGAGTTGATCAGCACCAGGATGACGTCCGTACAACCCTTTTTATAAAAATCGTAGTACATTTCCTCAAACTGGTAGGAGGTAATCTGCGACGTCTTCGGAATATCCTCGTTCTCCTCCATCAACTTATAAAATCCCTCGTTGTCAAAATCCACCCGGCTCAGGTAAGACTGATCTCCGATCACCACCGGAAACGGGATGACATGTATATCATACTTCTTTTCGCTTTCCATTGAAATGTCACTGACTGAATCTGTGACTATCTGAATCTTTCCCATATTTTTTTCTTTTTCCTTCCATCATTCTTCCTGTTATCCACCGTCATGTCGAACCTTCTGGTCCCAATATCTTAGTATTATAAAGGAGCCCCTGTTTTATGTCAACACGACGGAGAACACCGCAGGTATTTTCCGGGAACGCACGATACTGTTCACACAGTGACCTGCAGCGAACGCACTGCGGCTTAAAATATTATTATACCGAAAGAAAAAAACGGAAATATGTTTTTTTCAAACAATCCGCCGCAGTGCGATCCTCGCGGAGCGTTTTGCTGCATAACAGGAACACAATTCCTACGTAACAAAAAAACAGCAGGAGCTGTCTTTCTGATGCCCCTGCTGTCTTTATTTTTCTCAAAGATTATTCTTCTTCCACACATGCCAAAGCAAGTCCTGTGGCAACGGCATTTCTCGGACCCTCGCAGCCGCGGATATTTCCCCGGCCGGCAACGATCTCGTACTCGGACAGAGCATCCGTTACCATGTTCGGGATCTCAAAGTCGAGAGCAGAGCCTCCCACCATAACGACGAACTGGATATCTCTCGGATTCCCCGTCGGGCTTACCTTGGACAGAGAACGAACCGCGTTGGTCACGAAGACTTTTCTCTTGGCCTCCATACGAACCTGCCGTACCCGTTCCATGGACTCCACGCCTTCCAGCGGAACCAGCTCTCCGTCCTCTTTCACCAGTACCACTTTGGCAAATACGGAAGCGTCCAGAGGCTTCTCAAAGAACTGTGCCGTTCCATCCTCATGACGGATGTGGAACAGACTCTCCACAAACGCAAGCGGATACTTCTTGATATCCTCCGCCAGATCAAAATCATCAAGTCCCAGCTCAGACTGAATGAGAAGAGATACCATGTTGCCCGCTCCGGCCAGATGGATCAGTTTTACCTTGCCTTCCCGGTTGATAATAGAAGCATCTGTGGAACCGGCGCCCATATCCACGATCGCCAGCGGCGTACTCGTTCCCGGTGTGGTGAGCGCACCCTTGATCGCCATATCGGCTTCCACGCCGCCCACATAAACCGGCACGTTCAGTTTCTCGGAAAGTACCCGGGCGATGATCTCCATCTGCAGTCGGTCAGACTTCACCATAGCGGCGATGCCGACCGCATTTTCCAGAGAGAACTCATCAGCGATACCGCCCTTTACCTTCTGCGGATTAAAGGTGTCCACTGCCAGCAGATCCTGAATCTTGATATCCCTTTTATGTTTATCCGTCAGATTCGCCATAACCCGGCGGACCTTATCCAGCATATTTCCGGCGTTGGTGCCTACCTCGCCCTGAATGTCCTCAATATCCGGAACAGATGCGATGCCTTCCATGATCCGCTCCGCTCCCTCGTCAACGTCCACCTCGACCTCTTTCTTCGCACCGATGACGGTGATCGTTCCTGCCTTGATACTTCTCTCTGTCACGTCGCCTTCCGGTGTCTTGATGACCACGCCGGAACGGGTTCCGATCAGAGAGCGGGCGATCGGAACGACCCGTTTTGTCTCCTCGGAGGACAGTTTAAACAATGTAGCGATCCCGTAAGGGTTCGAAAGTACGGAAACCACGCTTCCGATCGGCGCCACCTCAATGGCACACTCCATCCCCAGCGGAACTTTCTCAATCATGGTCACCTCGTCAATGACCGGTACCTTTTTATCCAGACGGTTGGTGATCAGCGTACCATCGTCTGTCTGCGCGATCGCACCCGTGATATTTACATTTTTCTTGACCCCGTTCATCAGACGGGCAGCCTCCGCGAAATCCACACTGGACGGAATCACGACGATGACGTCCTTTTCTTCCGTGATCTTGGAAAGCTCCGTCACCAGCACGGATGTGCCGACGCCGATACCCGTTCCTCCCGGTGTGCTCGGATTATGTCCGATGACCGTGGACTCCGTGATGACCGTCTCGGAAATCGTCTCCATGGCAACATCACCGATAACCGGAGCCGCCTCATTAATACGGATCTCATCCAGATCAGAATACTCAAACCCAATCTTTTTTAAGGCGTCACTCAGAGAGTGGAACACTCCGTTGATATTCTTTAACGTCCCCTTGATACCGGTCGTCGGTCCGATACCGCTGGCCAGGAAATGTATTTCCTTTCCTTCAATTCTGGCAATGGCAACCTCTGTGGTCGCGTTGCCAATATCAACACCCGCTACGTATTTCATATGTTTCCATCCTTTCCTGTCTGCTGCCCAGCCATCTCACGCAGCACACATTTTATCCATGCACTCTTTTTTCGGTTTTCGCGCCAAAAAAGCGCATACAAATCTGTTTAAATTATAACATTTCCACAAAGGAGGGTCAAACATTAACAAACATAATTTCTTGATACGTTTCCTTATAAATTGCAAATTTTTGCTGTCACAGCGTTTCCGTATCAGTAAAATCTTGTGGCACATTTTCCAAATGTTCACCCTCCCCTGCCGTCCCATCCGAAAGAAGGGAAGGAGAAGCTGCAAAACCTTCCCAAAAGAAAAAGAATCCTGCAGCGCAGGATTCCAAGCGGGCAGATCTGCATCCGGCCGGAAAAATGTTCTCAGTACAGAGATACCACGTCTCTGTTCGATGGATGAATCCGGACTTTTACGGAAGAAATGCCTTCGTATTCATATTCATAGAAACGTTTTTCTTTGATGTTCTGAAGAATCTCATCCTTATAAGTAAACAGTACCTCCAGGCTGTTATCCTGCGCGAAAACAGAATTTACCATGTAGGTGACATAGCTTGTTGATTCCTGCTGTGCGGTATTCTGTGCGCCTGCCTGCTGTCCATCTTGCGCGGCGAACGAATACTCCACCGTCGTCGATTCCTCTGCCGTGGCTGTCTCGTCCTGCGGCGCGTATTCCACATCTCCGGAATATCCGGTCGTTCCGTAGTAGGAATCATAATAACCTTCATAATACGGATCATTTCCTTCCAGTTCCTCCCGGTCAACATAGACATCTTTTATATTGTTCGGATTGTATTCCACCACAAACTGAATCTGACCTTCTGGCACTTCTTCGGAAGTCTCAAGCGTCGCCTGCACATTATCCCCAAAATACGAATGCACATAGACCTTGCCATTGCCGCTCACACCGCGGTACAGATTCTCCGTGATGGTTTTTGTCTCCACCTCATCTCCGCCGATACTTTTCTTCCCCAGATACTCAAAAGAAGACCACTCCACCAGGCAGACGCCGGTACCGATACCGCAAAGCAGCGCGCCGGCGCAGAAAACAACGGCCAGTTTCTTTCTTATACCCCAGCGTTTTTCTTTCCTGCCTTTCTCCGGTTGCTTCATACCGGTCCTTTCTCGGTCCTTACCTCTCAGGCTTTTCTCCGTCTTTCTTCCTTTATCCTTTTTTTCTGTATTCTCCATTTTTATCCCCGAAATATTCCAGTCCATTCCGCCGTCTCTCTTCTCCATCATAGTCACACATCCTTTCTCTTCATCCATCTGCTCATGATAAATGTGAGCACAAACAGGGTCACTGCCCCAAAACCTAAAATACATCCCAACATGACGAGCGTCACTCCCGCCAGCGGGTATCCCTGCATCAGCAGTACCACGAGCGTACCGAAACCAAACAGAGAAAAGAGCGTCAGCACCGCTGCCGGCAGCATTACAAGCACCAGACAGGCTTTCACGCAGAAAACAAACGCAACCTTCAAAACAAAGAGTATCTTTTGCAGCGCTGTCTCCACCATCTTTCTTCCTTCTCCTTTTTCAAAACCGCTGCCCTCTTTTCTCTTCCAACGCGGCGGTCTGTCCTTATCTTCCTCCCGTTTTTGTTCCATCCGCTGTTCCTGTTTCTCCTTCTGCTGCTCCATGAAATTAGAAAACGACTGCTTTGATCTGTTAATGACGCCGCTGGCTTTTTTGCCGATCCCCTCCGCAGCGCTCTTTTTTGCCTTACCGCCATAGGACGGGTCGATGTGATACGCCTCCAGGATCTCCGCAATGAGGCTGTCGATATCGCCAAAATCATCAATGGCTTCCTTCTCGCTCATCCCGCTCTGCATCTTCAACTCAATATGCTGCGCGTACTCCGACAGCATATCTTCCCTCTCCTGCGCCTCCAGCATGGAGAGCCTCTTTTCCATCACGTCCAAAAATTCTTTCTTATTCATATCCCTGCTCCTTTAAAAATTCATTGACATTCTGACAGAATTCCTGCCACTCCTTCCTGGTCTCCTCCAGATGCATGATCCCTGCGGCAGTCAGATGGTAATACTTCCTCGGCGGTCCTTCGCTGGACTCCCGCAGATACGTCTCAAAATAATGCTCGTTGGTCAGCCTCTTCAAGATCGGGTAAATCGTCCCCTCCTTCACATTGACCACTTTAGATACTTCCGCGACCAGCTCGTAACCATACATATCCCGGCTGGAGACAGCCGCAAGCACCATCAGCTCCAGAACTCCTTTCTTAAACTGTGCGTTCATCTATCCACTCCTCTCCGCGCCGACACTTTTCCGATAAATGTACCGGCAGCACGCCCGATACACCAATTTCCATATCACCGCGCCGGTATTTCTTTCTTGTGAATACTATATTATACTAGGTACTATGTATAGTCAAGTACTAAATTTTTATTCATTCTTACGGGGTAAACGGATTGCCGGAGCATCAGATAAAAAAAAGATATCAACCTTTCTTATGGGATAGGTGATATCTTTTGCTTTCTTCTTACTATACGATTGTTAGCTGTGACTGAGGGCCGAGCCGGGCGAAACTATCTGTGCGTCTGCGTCCCCGTCTGTCCGTCCAGCTGGAACAGATTGGAAAAAACTCCCTGTGAGATTTACGTCCTAGTCTCTCTCTACAGCGCCAGCTTACTGATAATCTCCTTTTTATAATGAAAGAACGTGTCCGTCAGATTAAAGTCCGCCGGGCGTGGTTTCTGTTCTTCGATCACGATCTCCTCCGTGATCCTGCCCGGTTTCCCATTTAAGATGTAGATACGGTCCGAGAGCAGAATCGCCTCATCAATATCATGGGTGATGAACAGAGTGGACAGATGGATCTTCTCCATCACGTCCAGATACCAGCGGTGGATGTTGGATTTTGTGATGGTATCCAGAGCGCTGAACGGTTCGTCCAAAAGCGCCACGCCGTTGGACGAAAGATAGGTCCGAAGGAGGGCTGCCCGCTGGCGCATTCCGCCGGAAAGCTGGCTCGGATACTGATACTGCGTCCCCTCCAGGCCAAATTCCCCGAACAGCGGCTCCGCTTTTTTGCGGGCTTCCTGTTTTTTCACTCCGTTTAGAACCAGCGGCAGGGATACATTGTCGATGATCTTCTTATGAGGAAGGAGCAGGTCTTTCTGCATCATGTAACTGATGCGTCCCGGCTTTGCCGTGATATCCTCCCCGGACAAAAGAACTCTTCCCTCTTCCGGAGCCACCAGGCCGGAAAGGACGTGAAAGAGCGTCGTCTTCCCGGCGCCGCTCACGCCCAGAAGGGAGACTAACTCTCCCTCCTCCAGCTGGATATTGATATCTTCGATGATGGTTCTTCCACTGTATTTTTTTGTGATATGTTCCGCTTTTAATAATTCCATGCTAGCTTCCTTTTTTGCTGCTCATTTTCAGAGAATCTTTACATTTTCACCGCGTGTACAAAGACAGGCAGCCAAAAGTCCCTGTTTCTCTCTGTGATCTCTACTGCGGCAGATAATCGTTGGAATAACCGATACCGGTCAGATCTTTTTCTGTCAGCTTATTCTCATACAGCCAGGTGTAAAAGCCGTCCCATCTTGCCGGGTCGATCACACCCCAGGAAGCCGCATCGGAAATGTACTGGTCAGAGATCCATTCCTGGCTGGCGTAGACCAGATCCTGGGAACCGGAAAGGGAACCGGTGTTGTCTCCTTCTATGAGCATATCGGCTGCTTCCTTCGGATTCTCCACGGCATACTCATACCCCTTTGCCGTTGCTTCCATAAATGCTTTCGCCGTGTCCGGGGATTCCTCCAGAAAATCATTGTTTGCGATGATGACCGGCGTATAGTAATCAAATACCGGATTGATATCCCGGAAATTCCAGTAGTCAAAGTCCATCCCCCGAAGTTCCGCATTGATACCGCCCCATCCGTAGAAGATCCAGATTGCATCCGTCTGGTGCGCTTCCAGAGCCGCCGGTTCATCGGTGATATCATTTGGGATCAGCGTCACCTTGCTGAAATCGCCGCCGTCGTCAGCAACCACTGTCTCAAGGGTTGCCAGCTCGATCGGGGATTCCCAGGTGGAATAGGTCTTGCCCTCAAGTCCCTTCGGACGGTCCAGTCCTTCTCCGGCTCTGGCGATGATACCGGAAGTGTTATGCTGCAGCACGCCCGCCACAGCGGTGATGCCCAGCGGTTCGTCCGAATCAAGAGCCGCCGCCATGGTATCCTGCGCCTCGATGGCAAACTGCGCCTGCCCGGAAGCGCACATGGTCGCCGCTCCATTTTCCGGCGGCTGCACGATCTCCACCTCGAGTCCGGCGTCCTCATAATAGCCAAGTGCCTGCGCCGCATAGATTCCGGTGTGGTTGGTGTTCGGCGTCCAGTCCAGACAGAACGTGATCTTCGTCAGATCTTTTTCTTCTCCTGTAGAGGACGCTTCATTGCCTGCGGAGCCGCAGGCGGAAAGCCCCAGGAGCATGGACGCTCCCAACACGACAGATACCGCTTTTTTCCAGTTATTCTTTCTCATCTTTTTCTCCTCTTTCTTCCACTGCCATCCACGGCATGGATATCCGCCGGATCCCATTGACTACCGCCATCAGCAGCAGGCTGATGACCACAATGAAAATGATGACGGCGAACATTTTGTCAAAGGCGTACGCCTGTTTTACACGGGTCATGTACACACCAAGACCGACAAAACCGCCCAGCCATTCGGAGATCACCGCTCCCACTACCGCATAGGAGGCAGATATCTTCAGACCGGCAAAAAACTGCGGCATGGCTGCCGGCAGCTTGACGTGACGGAAAATCTGCAGTTTCGTCGCTCCCATCGCCCGCATCAGGTCGATGGAATCCCTGTCCACACTTTTATATCCGTCCAGAAGTCCCACTGTGATCGGAAAAAATGTGGTGATGACCACGAGGGTGATCTTCGGAGCCATGCCAAACCCCATCCACAGGACGAGTACCGGCGCGATGGCGATGGTAGGGATTGTCTGGGTGATGATCATAATTGGATAAAAAGCCCTGTTGAGGATCAGAAAATGATCCATCAGCGAAGCTGTGATAAATGCCAGCAAAATCCCGATGCCAAGACCGTAAAAAGCCTCCTGCAGCGTCACTCCCGCGTGCCCGATGATGATCGGAAAATCCCCGATCAGCGCCCGGACTACATCCACCGGCGACGGCAGCATGTAGCCCGGCACCACGCTGGTCTCACTCAACAGAAACCAGAGCAACACGATCAGCAGGAGCGCCACGACCGCAGGCAGCTTACTGGTGATGTTTTGTAACCTTTTTGTCAATGGTCAGTACTTCTCCTTCCGGCTTGTAAGAAATCTTTACATAGGTATTCATTGCCTGGCAGCCTGCCTTTGCGGCTACGATCTGGCAGTTCTTCACGATTTCCATGAGCTGGTCATAATCGCCCTCAATGGAAGTCTCACACGGTCCCACATAATAGTGAAGTCCGGTGGACTTAATATAATCGATCACTTCATCCACGATGCGGATCACCTCGTCATCATCCTGTACGTTTGGTAAAACCTGAATTGCAACACTTGCGTTCATCTTATCTTCCTCCTTCATTTTCTTCATAAGTGGAGCGTTTTCCCTTCATGGGAACACAGTTCCCCTTACAATAAAAAAACGTCCGCATAATGCAGACGCAAAAAACATCATAAATACTTCCTACGCTGGCATTATCCAACAGGTTAAAAGGGTCTAAGGTTACACCTTACTCTCAGCTCATCGCATGAACTCCCCTGATTTATATTATCCAATTGGGACAAGTATAGTACATTTCCTCACAAAAGACAAGAATTAATTTTTATACAATCTCCATATTGGCAGTACCGTTCCCGGTCGTTTACTCCCGTTTCCATCCCCGGAGCCACCGTTGATCCGGATCTGCTCCGGGGCATCGACGATGTCTCTTAAAAAAAGCGCGGTTTAAGAAAATCTCCCTTCCGCGCTTTTTGCATTTTCTATCTTTATATTTTCTATTAGAAATAAACCAGCTCTTCTTCCGGCGGTTCTGCCGCCTCCACTCTCTTGGCATAGAGCACCGGTCCTTTATCTCCGTACTCCTTATTGTACTCGATCCGAACCTCTGCTGTCAGGTTCACCCACATTTTATTCTTCAAAGACTTGATCGTGGAAGACTTGGCATGGTTAGTGTGGCAGAGATATCCGATAAACTGAATATCATCGGCACAGCAGGTCATGGCATGCCGCCCCGGCACAAAGCAGCCCTTCGGCAGACGAATGGATTTGAAAACTCTTGTTTTCATGACCATGGTCTTTCCGTCATAAATCTCCGGCCGCTCCATGATATCCACAAACCAGATACCGTAATCTTCATCTTCCAGATGAATCTCATCGCCTTCGACATCGTAAGGAAGCGTATCGTCCTCCTCGCCCATATCGTCATCATCCGCCGACTCAAAAAGCACCTGTACCCGGCGGTTGACCGCCTTGATACTTCTCCGCCATGTGGCGCGCGGCATCTCCGGTGTGCAGCGGTTGATGATGACCATCTCCGCGATCTTGTACATTTCCACCGCCAGAGAGCGCATATTATTCATATAAAGGTCAAATGTCTCTCCGTTGACCAGCACGATCGTCTGAAAGACCAGCAGCGGCGTATTATCCATCTGTGTGAGCATCCGCTCCACCGACCACATACCGTTGTACTCGACAATGACCCTGTCCGGATAATACTGCAGCACCTTGCTGATGAGGAAATCTCTGTTAAAATCTTCCTCTTCCTCCACATACACAATGGTGGTGTTTGTCCTTTTTAACAACTCCTCATCATACTCTTCCATCCCTTCCTCGCAGGCAAAGAGCAGCGTCCTCTGTCCATCGTTAAAATAATCTTCTTCCAGTGTATCCTGGATAAAAGAAGTCTTTCCACTCTCCAGAAAACCCATAAACAGGTAAACCGGAATCTCCATCTCTTTCTTTCCCGGCATAATTCTCCTCCGTCAGCTTCTATAAGCCAAACAGTTCCGCAAGCTTCTCTTCTTTCAGCTCGGAACCGATGACACAGATTCTTCCCGTATATTCCGCAGCTCCGTAACGCACCTCATCCTCTCCCGGAACCAGATCAAAATGCAGCCACTTGCCGTTCTCATCCGGCACAATGCCCTTCGCACGCAGGATGATACCATACTCTCTGCTGTCTTCCTCCGATAATTTGTCAAGAATCGCACGAATCTGTTCTTCTGTATATTTCTTCGGCGTCTCTTTGCCCCAGCTTGTGAACACTTCATCAGCGTGATGATGACCCTCATGATCGTGATGATGGTGGTCATGATGCTCACAGCCGCAGTGATCATGATGATGCTCGTGATCGTGATGGTGGTCTTCGTGGTGACAGTGCTCGCCATCATGGTCATGATCGTCATGATGATCGTGGTGGTGATCCTCATGGCCATGGTCGTCATGATGATCGTGGTCATGTTCATGATGGCAATGCTCACCCTCGTGATGATGGTGACCACATTCCGGACAGATCTCTGCCTCGCGCAGCAGTTCCTCCGCAAAATCATTTTTTCCTTCCATCACGGCAAGAATCTGCTCTCCTGTAATCTCTTCCCACGGCGTCGTGACGATCGGGGAATGTGCATTGAGCGTGCGAATCAGCTCAATCGTCTTCTCCAGCTTATCTTCCTTCACATCCTGGGTACGGCTTAAAATAATAGCGCTGGCGAACTCCACCTGATTCTTATAAAACTCGCCAAAATTCTTGATATACATTTTCGCGCGCTTTACATCCGCCACCGTGATATGACTGTTCAGCACAACATTTTCTCCGTCCACAACTCTCTGCACCGCCTTGATCACATCAGACAGCTTGCCGACGCCGGACGGCTCAATGATAATCCGGTCAGGCTCATACTGGGACAGCACATCTTTCAGCGCCGCATTAAAGTCTCCCACCAGGGAGCAGCAGATACAGCCGGAATTCATCTCATTGATCTGAATACCGGACTCCTTCAAAAATCCACCGTCGATACCGATCTCGCCAAACTCATTTTCGATCAAAACCACTTTCTGTCCCTGAAAAGCTTCCGCGATCAGCTTCTTGATCAATGTCGTCTTTCCGGCTCCGAGGAAACCGGAGATAATATCTATCTTTGTCATGTCGATCATTCCTTTCTATCCATAACATTTACAAAACTACAAAACTTCTTAAAATCATTAGTGAAATGTGAGCAGGTCAGTATACCGGAGCGGATCTTTACCGGCCTCCTCCGCCTGCCTGCGCAAAAAAAGCAGCCTGTCCAGTCTGTCTGCCTCTTCCGCTGCCGCATCTAATATATTGTAACCTTTTTTCTCAAAAATGCAAGCCTTGTTCTGTGACGGGCTGCGCTCCGGTACTGACAGGTAATCATCCCTTTTGAAAGAGTTGAGTTGAAAGTATATTGAAAGATATATCTGCATATGCTATAATGCCGATAGGCAAAAAGATAACACAAGTCCATTGCGGACGACAACGAAAAGCCCCGGTGTTCCAGCACCAGGGCTTTTCTATTCCCATTTTGGAGTGGCAGGGCTTATAGCCACAGGCTAGTTACCGACTATTCATCGCCGTCTAACCATTTGATGATGAGGTGGCAAACCACACCAGCCGCAACAGCGACTATAAAAGATAACACAAAATCCATTGCTTTCACCCCCTTCCTTTACCTGTCTAGGGGCGGTAACGGAAAAATTATGGTATAATTGCCTTTTTCTTCCACATTTTTTCATTTGCAGTATGTGACTTTATCGTTCCGATCCAACCACTTGCGTATGTAGTAGCCAGCTACACTTGCCATAACCGAAACAATTTCCGGTCACATCTCTGCATTTTTTTCGTATATTAATATTGTACAAATTATTCAAAAGGAGCCCGACATGGATGGAATGAATACTCTTTTTGACTGCCAAAAAGATATCATGGTAAAAAATGTCGATTCTCTTCCTCTCGCTATGGCGTATGTCCCATGGCAGAGCTGGAGAAAAATATATAAGGCAGAAGACGCTCTCATGCAGGGCACGATCTTCGAGGAATTGAATTTACCTTTTACCGGAAGGAGATGTGCGAAGTGATGTCTCAGATGGAAAAGAAAAAACTTTTATTCTATATTGATGCGGTAAGCTTTGCCGCTCTGGATGCCTCCCTCTACCTGGACACTCATCCGGAAGACAAAGAAGCTCTTGATTATTTTCATCATTTTAATTCCGCAAGACAGCAAGCTCTTCACGAGTACGCCGTACGCTTCGGTCCTCTCACCCTGGGTGATGTGCAGCACGATGGTCCATGCAAAGATAGTTGGAAATGGGCGACACAGCCCTGGCCGTGGGAGGGGGATTGTTAATTATGTTTAATTATGAGAAAAGATTACAGTATCCAGTCAATATCCGCCGGACCGACGCAAAAATGGCAAAAGCAATCATCACGCAGTTCGGAGGTCCGGATGGCGAGACCGGCGCTTCCATGCGCTATCTGTCCCAGCGCTTTGCCATGCCGTACCGGGAGGTTATGGGAATATTAACCGATATAGGTATGTCGGTGACATACAGATCATCGACATTGAATGTTTGAGCAACGCATTTCTCATGGCACAAAAAACAGGTCTTATCAACATAAGACCTGTGACTGATCGCAAGCAGATAACGGGAGTCGAACCCGCCTCTTCGGCTTGGGAAGCCAATGTTCTACCGATGAACCATATCTGCACGCACCAGCCGGAGCGTGTTCCTCCGGGAAAATCTAATGTGTGAACCGAGACACCTCCGATACAGTGTAAACCATACTCCTCCCAGAACTGGTGTTACATTTATTATAGCACCAGACAGAAAAAATACAAGGTCGTATTGTATTTTTTCTGTATCTTTTTTCTCCTTCCGGTACATACTATCCCTGCCTTTACAGGGCCACATCTTTTACACGAAAGGATGACCATCATGTATTACAATACAACAAAACCGCAATACCGGGCCGCTCCGACCACGGCAAACAACTCCGCTCTTCTTTACGGCACCGCTGCCCGCCCGACAGCTTCCCTGTCCAGCGCCTGCACGAAGAAAATCTCTGCTCTGGAACAGGAGCTTACGCGGGAGACCGGGCGCAAGATTGTCCTGGTGGCATATCATGGATAGAAAAAGCAATTCCGGATGATCGCTCATCGCGTGGGAGGAAGAAACATTTGCCCGTATTTCTTCCTCTTTTCTTCCGGTTTTGCGGAGGTTCCTGTTTTCTGTATTGATTCTGTTATTCTATTTTCTTTCTGCCTGTTATAGTTTTATTCTGTTATTCATTGACCCGTTTTGATCAGTCTTGCCGACGCTGCCCTTCACCTTTCCAGTGCCAGCGTCTCATACGGCTGTAGTGTCAGGCGGCTTCCCGACAGTTTTTTCAGTGTCTCTTCCGTTCGCTCTTTCCCTTCATCGTTGGTCAGTATGATATGATAATTTTTCCAGGCGTCTTCCAGCGTCACCTCGGCCGGGTGTGCGGTCAGGTTATTGAAGACGATCAGTTCCTCATCGCCGAGGTTGCGGCGGTAGGCCAGCACATCTTCGTTTTCACGTTCCAGAAAGGTGATCGTTCCCTCGGAGATGACCTTTTTTTCTTTCCGAAGCCGGATCAGTCTGCGATAAAAGTTCCAGATGGAATCCGCATCTCCCGTCTGTGCGGCGACATTGATCTCCCGGTAGTTGCCGCATACGCCAATCCACGGTGTGCCGGTGGTAAAGCCGGCATGTTCTTCCGCCGTCCACTGCACCGGCGTCCGCCCGTTGTCCCGGGAGCGTGCCTGTAAGATCTCCATGGCCTCGCTGCTGGTTTTGCCCTGTTCCAGCAGGATGCGATAATAATTGAGACTCTCCACATCCCGGTACTGTTTGATGTCCGCAAAGTGCGGATTGGTCATACCGATCTCCTCGCCCTGGTAAATGTACGGCGTTCCCCGCATCAGGTGGATGGAAGCCGCCAGCATCTTGGCAGATTTTGCCCAATAACGGCCCTCGTCCCCCAGACGGCTCACCGTACGCGGCTGGTCATGGTTGCACCAGAAGAGCGCATTCCAGCCGCCGGCCTCCTGCATTCCGGTTCCCCAGGTTTCAAACAACTCTTTCAGCTTCATCCGGTCCGGCTCCATCAGCTCCCATTTCTTACCATCCTTATAATCCACTTTCAGATGATGGAAGTTAAAGCACATACTCAGCTCTTTTTCCTCCGGATCAGAGTAACGGATACAGTTTTCCAGGGAGGTGGAGGACATTTCTCCTACCGTCACATAGTTGTCAAGACCGGTATCTGCGGTCAGTTCTTTCAAAAACTCGTGGACATGGCGGCCATCCGTGTAGAATCTCCGTCCGTCCCCCTCGAAGTCATCTTCAAACTGTTCCGGCTTGGAGATGAGGTTGACCACGTCAAACCGGAAGCCCCCGATGCCTTTTTTCATCCAGAAGCGGATGACTTCCTTTAACTCTTCCCGCACCTGCGGATTCTCCCAGTTCAAGTCCGCCTGGCTCACATCAAACAGATGCAGATACCATTTTTTGAGGGACGGAACGTATTCCCATGCCGGGCCGCCGAACTTGGATTCCCAGTTTGTCGGTATCTTGTCCGGTGTGCCGTCCTTGAAAATGTAATAATTCTGATATTTTTCATCCCCGGCAAGGGCTTTCTGAAACCACTCGTGGCTGGTGGAAGTATGGTTGAACACCATATCGAGCATCAGCTCGATCCCCCGCTCCTTTGCCTCACGGATCAGCTCTTCCAGATCTTCCATCGATCCAAACACCGGGTCTATCTTCCGGTAATCTGCCACATCATAACCGTTATCGTTCTGCGGGGACACGAAGAAAGGAGTAATCCACAGATAGTCCACGCCCAGCGATTGCAGATAATCGAGCTGCTGCGTAATGCCCCTGATGTCTCCGATCCCGTCTCCGTTGGAATCTTTGAAGGATCGTAAATAGATCTGATAAATAACTTTATCACTGAAATGATTCATCGTTTTCACCCTTTTCTTTTCTGTCTGTTGTCTTCCTGTCACGCTCTGCTTTCCGACGCGCCCTGTTTCCCTGCCCGGATCACCCGGCGTGCCCCGTTTTCCGTCCGGGTCATTTGGCGTGCCTTTGCATTTCATATTCACCGATATATTACTCAAATGTCGCTACGACCGTCTCTCCCGCTTTAGCGTAATCGGTAAACTGATACCGGATATTTTCTGCCTTACCCGGGTCGGAGAGGATACACATGGTCACGTCTCTGTGTCCTGCCGCTTTGATCTTCTCTCTGCTGAACCGGATGAGCGGAGTGCCTGTCTGTACTCTCTGTCCTTTTGTAATCAGATACTCAAAACCATCTCCACCCATATCCACCGTGTCCAGTCCGATATGGAGAAGGATTTCCATGCCGTTGTCCGCCTTGATGGCGCAGGCATGGCGGGAATCATCCATGGTCACAGCGATCTCTCCTGCCACCGGGGAAACCAGCACTTCATTTTCCGGGATAATGGCGATGCCGTCGCCCATGATTCCCTCGGAGAAGACGCCATCGCCAACTTCCTTCACCGGGATCACTTTACCATCAAGAAATGCAACCAATTCTTTTGGCATTTCCTTTTCTGTTCCCTGTGCGCTGCCGTTTACCGTCGCATCTGCTCCGGCTGCTGCGCCGTATTTCTGAGACGCGGTCAGCTTTCTCTGCCCGACGATCACAGTCAGCACGAACGGGATCACGATGGCGATGACCATGCAGATGGCGAAGCTTGCCATGGACTCTGTCTTAATGGAGAGGATACCTGGCAGTCCGCCGACGCCGATGGCGGATGCAGTGGTGCCGGTCGCCACGCTGACCATACCGGCGATGGCAGAACCGATCATACCGCATACAAATGGGAAGACATATTTTAAGTTGACACCGAAGATGGCCGGTTCCGTTACACTCAAGTAACAGGAGATACAGGACGGGATGTTAACCTCCTGTGCCTCCGCGTTCTTTCTCTGCAGGAAAATCATGGCAAGGACTGCGGAGCCCTGCGCGATATTGGACAGCGCGATCATCGGCCAGAGCATGGTGCCACCATAGTCAGCGATAAGCTGCAGGTCGATGGCGTTGCTCATATGGTGAAGACCAGTGATGACGAGCGGCGCATAGATGAAGCCAAAGACCGCGCCGAATACGATCCGGAAGGAGCCGGTGATTCCTGCAAATACGACGGAGGAGATGGCTGATCCGATCTTCCAGCCGATCGGTCCTAAGACGAAATGCGCTGCGATCACGGCCAGGACCAGACTGCAGAACGGCACAACGATCATCGAGATGACCGCCGGCGTGATCTTCCGGAAAAACTTCTCCAGATACACCAGCGTAAATGCGGCGAGGATCGCCGGGATTACCTGGGACTGATAACCGATCATATTGACTTTAAAAAATCCGAAATCCCATGCCGGGATATCTGCCGCCGCTGTGGTCGCCACATCGTAGGCATTTAAGAGCTGGCCGGATACCAGCGTCAGACCGAGAACGATACCGAGCATCTGGGTCGTTCCCATCTTCTTCGTCACAGACCAGCAGATACCGACCGGCAGCATATGGAAGATGGCCTCGCCGATGAGCCACAAGAAGCTGTCAATACCCGTCCAGAACTGGCTCAGATCACAGAGTGTCTTTGTTCCGTTTTCAAAAAGGTACAGGCTATCGATACAGTTTCTGAAACCTAAGATCAGACCGCCGGTGATGATGGCCGGGATCAGCGGCGCGAATATCTCCGCCAGTGCCGTGACGATCCGCTGCAGCACGTTCTGATTCTGCTTGGCCGCCTGTTTTACCTGGTCTTTACTGACCCCTTCCACACCGGCCACCGCCACGAAGTCATTGTAAAAATCAGCGACCGTGTTGCCGATGATGACCTGGAACTGTCCCGACTGGGTAAAGCTTCCCTTCACCACCTTCATGGCCTCGATGCCCTTCACATCCGCCTTGTCCGGATCATTTAACACAAAACGCATCCGGGTCATGCAGTGCGATACTGCCGCAATGTTACTTTTTCCGCCTATCAGTTCCAGAAGTTCTCTGGAATCTTCCTGATATCTTCCCATTACTCTTCCTCCCTGTTTTTTCTCCTTGTATATTATAAAGCTTCTTGTTCCCCATCTAAACAAGTTCCGGAAATGTGTCGCTGTCTTGTTTAAACAAGTTTGATGATTCAGTTATATCACTCTTGTTTAAACAAGTCAAGCGCTTTTTCAAAATTTGTTTAAACAAGTTGTTTTTTTCAGGTTTTCTGTTATAATGATGATACCACGTTCAAAAGGTCAGGAATCCGATGCAGGCTTGCTTGCAAGAGGATTTTGACCTTGGAAACCCAACTCTATAATGTCATCAAAATAAAAAAATCATCCCTTTTACTCAAAAAATGCAGGGCTGTTACAGACGTACAAACAGGAAAACAATAACAAATGATATAGATTTAAGAACAGATGAAAGGAAATCTTATGCCCAAAATAAAGTTTAACGAGATATATAAAGACCTGAAATCAAAAATAGAAAATGAAGAATATGAATACCAGCAGATGCTTCCTTCCGAAAACACCCTGGTGGAGATCTACCACTGTTCCCGCAACACCATCCGCCGGGCAGTGGCGCTTCTGTCGGAAGAAGGTTACGTGCAACCCCTGCACGGCAAGGGCGTCCGGGTCATCTACCAGCCGGTGGATGCCGCCAGTTTCCTGATCGGCGGCATCGAAACCTTTCAGGAATCCGCCCGGCGCAACCACCGGACGTATATCACAAAGGTCGTGCAGTTTGACGAAGTTGTCTGCGATGAGCGTCTCTCCCGCCGGACGGGTTTTCAGCCGGGCGACGCCCTCTACTATGTGCGCCGTGTCCGGTATCTGGACGGCAAACCGCTCATCCTCGACACCAACTTTTTCCTGAAAAGTCTGGTACCGGGTCTCACGGAAGTCATCGCGGAAAAGTCCATCTACGAATACATCGAGAACGAACTGCAGATGGCCATCGTCACCAGCCGCCGGACCATGACGGTGGAGCATGTGACCCCTGCCGATGAATCCCATCTGGAACTGGGCGATTACAACTGCCTGGCTGTCGTGACCGGACAGACCTTCAACGACGACGGCCTGATGTTCGAGTACACTCAGTCCCGCCACCGGCCGGACTACTTTTCCTTTCAGACCACGGCGACCCGGAAGAAAGTGATCGCGTAGCTGCCAGGATCTGACCTTAATAATTACCTCAAATTGGCACTATATTACATGCCAGTTTTGTGCTATATTGTGCAACTGAGGTGATAATTATGAAATATACTTCCAACACATTTTCTCTTTGCTGCGGCGCATTGCTGACCGCTCTCATCTGCATCATGACCATGGTGATCCAGATCCCCATCCCGCTGGGATACGCGCATCTGGGGGACGCCGCCATCCTTCTGGGCGTCACATACTTCGGACGGCGGGAGGCGGTCTGGGCCAGCGGCCTCGGTTCCTGCCTGACTGACCTGCTCACCGGATTTACCCAGTGGGTCATCCCGACCTTTTTTATCAAGATCATCATCGCACTCATCGCCGGCCGGCTCCTGTTCGATAAAAACGGCAGTTTCCGGCTCTTTCACTGGAGGAGCTTCCTCGCCGCAGGCGTCAGCATGGCATGGATGGTTGCAGGATATACCGCCATGGGCAGCGTTCTTTACGGGAATCTTCCCGCCGGACTTGCCTCCTCACCGGGACTGATCGTAGAAGGTATCGTCAACATCGCCGTATACTTTGTTGTTGCCGCCGTTTTGGAAAAAGCACATGTGCGCCGCCTCATCCGGACAACATAAAACCGGAGAGGCGCCCGCCTTACATCCTTTGCGTATTTCTTTTCTTTTTCATATTCTTCTTCCCGGCTCATATCCTGTAATAATCGCATTCCGTGCCATATCTCATCGGTTCTGTTGTGACGAAAAACAATGCTGTTTCGCAGCAGGCAGCCTGAACAAGCCCGGTTCAGAGCAGCCCTTCCTATATAGAAATATGAGACGGCACAAAGGAGGCTTCCATGCAAAAGGTCGCCGCTTACTGCCGGGTTTCCACCGACAAGGGGGAGCAGGCGCAGTCGCTCATAAGCCAGAAGCGCTATTTTGACGAGTACATCCGCCGCCACGCGGACTGGAATCTTGTAAATGTATATTTTGACGAGGGAACCAGCGGCACACAGACAAGAAAACGAGAGGGGTTTAACCGGATGATCGGCGACGCCATGTCCGGACAGATCGATCTGATCCTCACCAAGGAAGTGAGCCGTTTTGCCAGAAATACCGTGGACGCCCTCGCCTACACCCGTATGCTCCGGGAACGGCGCATCGGCGTCATTTTTATTCTGGACAATATCGATACCCGGGACTGCGACGGGGAGCTGCGGCTTACGCTCATGGCAAGTCTCGCGCAGGAAGAAAGCCGCAAGATCTCTGAGCGGATCAAATGGGGACAGCGGCGGCGGATGGAACAGGGGGTAGTCTTCGGGCGGGACTTACTTGGCTACACGGTGCGGGACGGACAGCTTTTGATCAACGAGGCGGAGGCGGCCGTCGTCCGCCGCATCTTTCACAAATATACGGACGAAGAAAAAAGCGCCAGACAGATTGCCGCGGAACTTCTGGCAGAAGGCTATCCGCCTAAGTACGCCGCCCGCTGGTCGCCGGGCGTCATCATCAAAATCCTCCGCAACGAAAAATATGCCGGCGATCTTTGTCAGAAGAAAACATACACCCCGGATTATCTCACCCATCAAAAGCGGGCCAATCACGGAGAAGAGGACTTTATCTGCATCCGCGGCCACCATCCTCCCATCATTGAGCGGTCGCTGTGGGAACGGACTCAGGAAGCGCTCGTAAGACGCGCCCGCCGCCCGCGGCGATCCGGGGGCCAGCCGCCGCACCGGCAGCAAAATGTCTGATACATATCATGACACCGATATCTCATACATACAATAACACCGACACAGGTACCGAAGAGTTAAACCATGTGGAAATGATCTGCACCATCGTCCATCAGCTGACGCGGAATCTCACCGTAGAGCAGATCAAGGAACAGGGCTTTGCCGACTACTATGTGGATCACACCACAGGTCTGTGGCCGCAGGCCGCCAGCGGCATGCCGTTCTCCGCCTCCACCTTCCAGTCCACCGGCGACCCGATCGCCGACCTGACGGAAGACCTCGCTGCGGAACAAAAAGCCCGGATCACCTACGATAACATTCTCCGGCTGGTCAAAGACGACCCGGACGTGTACGACGCCATCAAGTTCCTGCGCGCCAGAGAGATCGTGCATTTCCAGAGATTCGGCGAGGGGCTCCGGCTCGTGCAGGACCGCCTCGACAGCCGGAACTTCTACGCCTTTAATCCGGCTTTTGACAAATGCGCAAATAACAATTGCAAAAACAACTGCGGGCGAAACGGACGGTGTCAGCGGTGATCAGTCCGATCGGATAGCTGTCCATGCAACAGCATAGCGGTTGTCTGCCAAACACACAAAACGGGAGCTCATCGCAGCCCCCGTTTTGATTTATTCTGGCATCATACATTTTTTATACCGTCCCAGAAGTTCGGCACGGAGCAGATATTTGTTGAGCACATAATTTACCTCCGGCTCTTGATAATGAAGATGCTTCCGCAGATGCGCCAGCCCTCTGCCGTCCGGCTGTGGATACAGATTTTTGCGTATATCTGCGATAAACATCCGCAGCTCCGTCCGCTCTTTTAAAGTGACGGCGCCGGTGCTCACCAGATAGTGCATCTGCTCCAGCTCGGAAAACATATGCCACAGAGTCAGAAGCACCACCCGCAGTCCTTCATAATAAGGCAGTCCGGGATGTTTTGTCACGTAAGTCGTACATTCCTCATAGATCATATGAAAATAGGTAAGGATCTCGCCGGAGACAGACAGGTCCATTTCCTTTTCCAGTCCTTTTCCAACCAGCTTCCAGTAACTGCAGTTTAACCGGAGGAGCGCTTTGATGTTATACCGGAAAAGGGCCTCTCTTCTGACAGGGAAAAAGAACCGGTTCACCACAAAGACGACCAGCACCGCACACATCAGAAAAAGGATACGAAGAGTGATGGCAGTCGTCTCATTCATCGTCATCCCGGCCAGAGTCAACGCATAGCAGGTGGAGAAGATCGGATGATACCAGGTTCCCGGCGTGGAGCAGTACATCAGCGATATCATCACAAGTGCAAAAATGAGCTGCCCTGCCACTCTCGGCAAAAACGGATGTACAAGAAATTCGATACAGCAGCCGATCAGAGTGCCGATCGGCCGGGTCTTCATCCGGTAACTGCTCTCCTCACAGCTCGGCTGTATGAGCAGAAATGCATTGAGCGGGATCCAGTACGAATGGGTGACCGGCAGGACGTAACTTATGATACAGCTTATGGTCATCACCGCCGATACCCGCATGGCAACTCTTGTCTCAAAGGATTCCAGGGAAAATCTCGTCCGCACCTGCTGCCAGATCTCCCGCCAGTTGACCGGATGCAGGCGTGCAAGCGACGTTGTCTTCTCGCTGCGGGTCCTCAGGATCAGGATCAGCATATGCAGCATGCTCCGGCTGAAAATGCGAATCCGCCCTTCCGGCACCAGCATATGTTCCAGATGCATTTCCGCTATTCTGATCTGCTTTTTGTACGACGGCGCGTCAAGATCCATGGCCGTCTCTCTCAAAAATGTCGCCAGTCTCCCCAGCAGCAGAATGCTCTCCTCATCCAGCTCCCCTCTCCATTCATCATCCGTGATCAGATAGGAAAACCGCTGCAGAAGCGTCTCCACCATATCATAAATCTGGTTCTCTTTTGTCCGCGTGGAAAAAAAATTCTGATGATACGACATCTGATGAAAATCATGGAGCAGTTTTTGAAACCGCCGGGAAAGCTCCTTTTTCTTCTCCGGCTGAAACAGCAGAAACATCATATCCGAGATCTCACAGAAAATGTACGAGAGCGGCAGTTTCTGTGCGGCAGCTCCGGAAAAGAACCGGTAATATCCGCCGATGAACACCGCCAGCAAAAATACACAGTACCAAAAGACGAAGAGTTCCTGCAAAAGCCCGGCGGGACTTTCCGGCGGCATCAGAGATAAAAATACAAAGAGCATCGCATAGGAAAAGTATCCCTTCGGCTTAAACTGCGTGCTCTGAGTGAACACCAGGATAAACGGCACAGCGATGTTCAGCGCCACGCACAGCCAGAAGTTCAGCGAACTTACATATGCCAGCACCACCAGCAGGCTTCCCACCAGAATCAGCCGCACATACCGGATCAAGGTGTTATCATTTTTCTTGTAGCGCGTCTTAAAAAATACCGTGATGATCGACACGATCATCACATAATGGATGCCGAATAGAAAATATACGCTGAGAAACGCGCTGAGAAAAAACAGAATGACCGGCAGGGTGGCAAGAAAGGTACGCCAGAAAGTCTTCCTCCACTGCGTTACTTGTTCCGTCATACGCTAGTCCTTTCTAGCAGCCTGTACCGGCAGTCTGCCCGTTCTCCCCGCCGGACTGTCCTGCCAGCGGCAGATTTACCACATTGACAGGCTCTCCTGCCAGAAATGCCCGCAGATTCTCCACCGCCGTATCCATGAGCCGCTGACGGCTCTCCCTCGACGCCCAGGCGATATGCGGCGTGATGAAACAGTTTTTCACCCCGAGGAGCGGATTGTCCTCCGCCATCGGTTCCACGGACACCACATCGAGGCCGGCGGCGTAAACCTTGCCGGACCGGAGCGCCTCCGCCAGGTCCGCCTCATTGACAAGCGGCCCTCTCGCTGTGTTGAGAAGGATGACTCCGTCTTTCATCTTCCCGATCGTCTCCCGGCAGATAAGATTCTCCGTCTCCGGAAACAGCGGACAGTGGAGCGAGATCACGTCTGCTCTCGCAAACAGCTCTTCTAACGTCACCATGACGGTGGCGTCAGCAGCGCCAGCATGTAACATACCGCCCCGGTTCGCTTCCTGATCCGCCTTGCCGGCATCTGTCTGCGCCGTATTCCGGGTGCTGCCCGGTCGGCGGCAGGCGATCACATCCATCCCGAAGGCCTCTGCCAGCCTTGCCGTGGCCTGTCCGATACGCCCGTAGCCGATGATGCCCATGGTCTTTCCCGCCAGTTCCATCAGCGGATGATCCCAGAAGCAGAAATCCTCCGACCGCTGCCAGCGTCCCTCGTGTACTGCCTGGCTGTGATAACCCACCTGATTGCAGATCTCCAGCAGCAGCGCCATGGTATGCTGCGCTACCGCCGCCGTCCCGTAGGCAGGAATATTGGTCACGACAATCCCTTTTTCCGAAGCCGCATCCACATCCACCACGTTGTATCCCGTCGCCAGAACGCCGATATATCGAAGCTTCGGCGCTCTCCCGATCACCTCTCTTCCAATGAGCGTTTTGTTGGTACAGACGATTTCTGCATCTCCGATCCTGTGAAGAATCTCTTCCACATCCTCCCGCGGCGTCCGGTCATACACCGTAAACTCACCCATTTTCTTAAATCCCTCCCAGGACAGATCGCCGGGATTTTCCGCATAGCCGTCCAAAACTACAATCTTCATTTTTCTCCTTCTCCTTTTCCGTTTTTTCAGAAAATGTACTACTCACAGACAGAGTCTGTACATTTCCTGTTCTTGCAAAAATACATTTGTTCTTATTTTAACACTCCCCGTTTTATTTCTCCATATGAATTCTTTGCTTTCTTTTTTATATCCCCGCCTTCCACTTCTTTTTTCTTCCCTTTTTTCTTAAAATGTCAGGTTTCACAAAGATTTCACCGCTTTCCACCCACTTTTTCAGCTTTTTGTGCTATAATAAAACCTCCTTCCAGGGAAATCATTGCAGAATACGCGGCGCATGTTCTTTCATGCCGCGTTTGAAAATCATTTCATTTATTCAGGAAAGAGGGAATGTCACTTGCATTTTTTAAAGCACTTTACTGTCTGGGGACTCTGTGCTGTTATGCTGGGCACACAGCCGGCTCTCATCCATGCAGCCGCTCCTTCGGGAGACACGGAAACTTACACTGCGTCAGAGTCTTCTACAACAAAACAAAAGAGTAAGTCCGATGCATCTAAAGAAGATCCGAAGAAAGAGGATCAGAACGATTCGTCAACGTCCTCCTCTTCCGAGGAATCCGATGAGGAAACTGGCTCTTCGGAGGAGAACAACACGACAGAACAATCTTCTTCCGAGGATAAGGGAGATACGGAGGGTTCCGGAAATAAGGACGATACCGGTTCCTCTGAGACAGACAAAGACACTGACGAAGGGAAGGATACCGGTTCTTCGGAGGAGACAGACGATACCGATTCTTCGGACGGCGCGGAATCTGACACTGCAACCACAGAACAAAATCATTCAGAAAAAGATACTGCCGCGAAAGAAGATACCGACAGGGAAAGTACGACCACAGAGTCTTCCGAAGCTTCAAAGGAAACCGCAGAAGCAGCTTCCACGACGGCCGCTTCTTCTGAAAGTCAGAAAAATACGGAGCACTCCAAAAAAGACAGTACTTCTTCCGAAACCGCCGATACAGAGTCCGACGCTTCCGAGGAGGACAGCAGTAGTTCCCAAAAGGCAAAACAGGCTGTTTCTGAAGAAAAAGAGCTGAAGAAGCTGGATGATTCCATCATCAGCGAAGAGGAATCCGCCGAAAAGGACGAGGACCCGGAGGCGGTCATCCCGAAGATTTACGGCACTTCTCAGATCACCACCAGAGATGACGCCGAATACATGGGCGATTTCGTATATTTCAATCAGACAGACAGCATCTGGAACCAGAACGGCTACCGGATCTCTTCCGCAGGCTGCGGCCCGACCTCCATGGCGGTGGTCATCTCTTCTCTGACGAAGAAATGGGTGACGCCGGTGGACGCTGCGGTCTGGGCTTACGACCACGGCTACTATTCTTCCGCCGGTTCTGCCCATGCGCTAATCCCTGCCATGGCGGAAGCATACGGTTTGAAATGTGAGGGCGTCGGCGCCGATTATGCCGCCATCAAAGAAGCCCTCCGGAAAGGCAATCCTGTCGTTGCTCTCATGGGGCCGGGCTATTTTACCCGAAGAGGACATTTTATGGTGCTGATCGGCATCGATGAGAACGACCATGTCACTGTGGCCGATGTGGGCAGCCGCAGCCGGTCCGCTTACAAATACGCGCTCTCCGATATCATCAGTCAGTCCAAGAGCGCCAGTGCCGGCGGACCATTCTGGGTGATCTCCAAACCGAAGAAGAAAAAGGTCAAAAAGACGGTCACCTACACCTCCCCGCAGAATGAATACGTCATTCACGTCAAAGAGGACGGACAGGACAAGGCCATCACCTTCCACCTGGGCGACCAGGTATCCTACCACGGAGCAGAGGGTATCATCCTCCGCTTTGAAAACCGGAAGGCTTACATAACCGGAGCAGACGGACAGGCCATGAAGTCTGCCGACGCCATCCCGCTCTCCGATCTTCAGATCGTAAAGCAGGCTTCCGGTATCGTGTATACGGCGATTGCTTCCCGCAACGCCGCGCTTCGCTGAGTGATCCTACGGTATCGCACTGCGGCGGATTTGGAAGATGTCTCTCCCGCAACCCTCCGCAGACGGAGAATCCTGCTTTGCAGGATTCTTTTTTATTCCATTTTTTTGTTATTTTTCAGACAATTTATTTTATTTTTTATTCTTGTCTATATTTACATCGCTTTTTATTCTTGTCTATATTTACCATATGTTTTTTCATTTTTTACTGATGCCAAAATAAAATCTTATTATTTTCACATTTTACCTTGTATTTTTTGATTATATGTTACAATGAGTTTATAAAATTTTAATTTTATGAACTCGACTATTTGTTAAATAAAAAACATTTTTAATGAGGGAGGATTACTATTATGAGTCGTTTTACTTTACCAAGAGACATCTACCACGGACCAGGCAGCCTGGAAGAGTTAAAGAACCTGAAAGGAAAGAAAGCCATGCTCGTCGTGGGCGGCGGTTCCATGAAACGTCAGGGCTTCCTGGATAAGGCTGTCGGCTACCTGAAAGAAGCCGGTATGGAAGTGGAAGTATTTGAGGGCGTTGAGCCGGACCCATCCGTTGAGACCGTCATGCGCGGCGCAGAGGCAATGCGCAAGTTTGAGCCGGACTGGATCGTTTCCATGGGCGGCGGTTCCCCGATCGACGCTGCGAAGGCTATGTGGGCATTCTATGAATATCCTGACACCACCTTTGAAGATCTCTGCATTCCGTTTAACTTCCCGGAACTGAGACAGAAAGCCAGATTTGCCGCTATTCCTAGTACATCCGGAACCGCTACGGAAGTGACCGCTTTCTCCGTTATCACCAATTATCAGACCGGCGTAAAATATCCGCTGGCTGACTTCAACATCACACCGGACGTTGCCATCGTGGATCCGGATCTGGTTTCCGGTCTTCCGGCAAAACAGGTTGCTTACACCGGAATGGACGCGCTTACCCACGCCATCGAGGCTTATGTGTCCACTCTGCACGGACCATTTACCGACCCGTTATCTCTGCAGGCGATCGAGATGGTTCTCGATTATCTGCCGGCATCCTACCACGGCAACATGGACGCCAGAGAGCAGATGCACTACGCACAGTGCCTGGCTGGTATGTCCTTCTCCAACGCACTGCTTGGTATCGTTCACTCCATGGCACACAAGACCGGCGCCGCTTTCTCCACCGGACATATTCCGCACGGATGCGCCAACGCCATCTACCTGCCATACGTTATCAAGTATAACGCAAAAGACCCGGTTGCAGCCTCCCGCTACGCAGAGATTGCCCGCCGCATGGGACTGGACGGCACAAGCGAGAGAGCGCTGATCAACAGCCTGTGCAAGAAGATTGATGATTTCAATGTGATCCTGGGTATCCCGAAGACATTAAAAGATTTCGGCATCGACGAAGAGGAGTTCAAGAGCAAGATCGCCAACATCTCCGAGCTGGCAGTCGGCGACGCATGTACCGGTTCCAACCCACGTGAGATCACACCGGCAGAGATGGAACGTCTGCTCACCTGTACTTACTACGGAACAGAGGTTGACTTCTGATCATCTTCCCGGCGGTTTATCGGATGAGAGCTTGCGTCTTGTTGACGGATATGCTATGATAAACACAGTTTCAGTGACAGGACAAAGAAGTTTTGCGACTTCTTTGTCCTGTTTTTTTGTCCTGATTTATACTATACCTATTTATATTGCGGTAAAGAAATCGTCGGATACACCGCACGGAAAGGAGAGAAGAACATTTATGGCAGCTTTTGACAGAATTCTCAGTGGATATTCCGGACTTGATGAAATGCTTGATTCGATCCGCCTGGGCGACAATGTCGTCTGGCAGGTGGATGATGTGAAAGACTTCTGCATTTTCGCAGAACCCTTCGTCCGGCAGGCAGTAAAAGATCACAGAGATGTCGTTTACATACGTTTCGCACAACATACCCCTGTTATCAGGAATACTGACGGAGTTACGGTCCGCACTTTCAACCCGGATGAAGGCTTTGAAGCGTTTACAGTGGCTATTCATAATGAAATTACTCTGCATGGAAAGGACGCCTTCTATGTGTTTGACTGTCTCTCCGAGTTGCAATCCGTGTGGTATACCGACCTGATGATGGGAAATTTTTTCCGGGTGACCTGTCCGTATCTTTTTGAACTCGACACGGTGGCATATTTTCCTTTGCTCCGGGGACGTCACTCCTTTGACGCAGTGGCAAGAATCCGGGACACCACCCAGCTTCTTCTGGACGTGTACTCAAGCGGCGATGATATTTACCTCCACCCCCTCAAAGTATGGAACCGCTATTCCGGGCAGATGTTTCTTCCTCACCATTTTTCCATAAAAGACGGGACGTTTCGCCCGGTACAGGGCGGGGTCGGTATGAGCCGGTATTATCAGCTTCTTCAGGATCTCTCCCTCAAGAATCCGGACCAGAATTATGACAGTTATGACCGTTTCTTTCATCTGGCAAAAATGGAATATGCCCGGGGTATCTTCCATCAGGATACGGAGGAACAGATCATTGACAGCACCATGACCAAAGATGAGCGGCTGAAAAAACTGGTTCGCCGCTACTTTACACCGGATGACTATTTTCTGCTCCGCAACCGGATGATCGGAAGCGGCGCCATCGGCGGCAAAGCCTGCGGGATGCTCCTCGCGCGAAAAATCTGTGAAACTGAGATTCCGGCATTCGCGCAGCACAACGAACCCCACGATTCCTTCTATATCGGCTCTGACGTATTTTACACGTATATTGTCTCTAATGACTGCTGGCGTCTTCGCATCCGCCAGCGGACGAAAGAAGGATATTTCAGCGCTGCCAAAGAACTTCAGGAACACCTTCTGACCGGACAGTTTCCTTCCAATATCCGGGAAAAGTTTTTAAATATGCTGGAATATTACGGGCAAAGTCCGATCATCGTTCGCTCCTCCAGCTTTCTGGAAGACGGATTCGGCAACGCCTTTGCCGGAAAATATGACTCTGTATTCTGTGTCAATCAGGGAAGTCCGCAGGAGCGGCTGGAAAAGTTTGAACATGCTGTGCGGCAGGTCTATGCCAGCACTATGGATTACTCCGCTCTGGAATACCGTTTTCAGCGCGGTCTTGACTCCAAAGATGAGCAGATGGCGATTCTCGTCCAGAGAGTCTCCGGCTCAGGATATGGGGATTATTTTATGCCGGGCGCCGCCGGCGTCGGTTACAGCCACAGTACCTACAAATGGCTGCCGGATATGGATGCTTCCGCCGGCATGCTGCGGATCGTCATGGGGCTTGGCACAAAAGCCGTGGACCGGACATCGGAAGATTATCCCCGTCTGTCCAATCTTGACCGCCCTGCCGCCACGATTTACAGCACCGCCGAACAAAAACACAAATATTCCCAGCACAACGTCGACGTTCTGGACCTCACACAAAATACCACCCGGGAACTCCCCCTCAGCAAACTTCTGCCGCTTTTGCCTCTGTGGTATAAAAAACAGATCATGGAACATGACCGGGAAGCGGAATCCCGTCTGCAACAGCGAGGCATTTACCGGGATGTGTGGTTTGTAAGCTGTCAGGGACTCCTTTCCGATTCCACGTTCACCGATCTCATGCAGCAGATTTTAAAAACGCTGGAAAAGGTATACCATAACCCGGTGGACATCGAATACACCGTAAACATGGACGAAACCGGCGATTTCGTTGTCAATCTTCTCCAGTGCCGTCCTCTCTACATGCATAAAAAGGGACAGCGCATCGATTTTTCCAAAATAAAATGGGAAAAGATATTTTTTGATATTCAGGATTCCTCCATGGGCGCTTCGGATTGCCGTCCTGTGGACGTGGTCATTCAGGTTGACCCGGTGCTTTACTACAGCTATCCATACCACAAAAAATATGATGTAGTCTCCGCCATCCACAAAATCAACCTGCACTACAAAAAATATAACGGAAATATCATGCTCATGACACCCGGGCGCATCGGCACTTCCTCGCCCGAGCTGGGCGTACCCGTCGCTTTCGGTGACATCTCCAATTTTTCCATCATCTGTGAAGTTGCCGATAACCGGGTAGGCTATATGCCGGAATTAAGTTATGGAAGCCATATGTTCCAGGACCTCGTCGAAGCCGAAATCATTTACTGTGCAATCTGGAATGACAAAAAAACGCTGGCCTTTCATCCGGAGCTTCTCCCGGAAGTTCCCGATATTTTTTCAGAAATCTGTCCGGATCATCCTGACCTTACCGGAATGATCACCGTGCGGGAAAACACCGGCCTCACGTTTCTGTTTGACGCAGTGTCCAATCACGCCATATGTGGGAAGGAATTTAAAGCAGTTTCTCCTCATACTCCTTCTCTTTAAATCCTACCAGCACGTAGTCGTCCGCCACGATGAGCGGCCGTTTCACCAGCATCCCGTTGGTGGCAAGCAGGGCATACTGTTCCTCGTCGCTCATATCCGGCAGACGGTCTTTGATGTTGTTCTGGCGGTAGATCTGTCCGCTGGTGTTGAAGAATCGTTTGAGCGGAAGCCCGCTTCTCTCATGCCAGAGTTTCAGTTCTTCCGCCGTCGGATTGTCTTCCACAATATGGCGGTCGGCAAAGTCCACGCCGTGGTCCTCCAGCCATTTTTTCGCCTTTTTGCAGGTGGTACATTTTGGATATTCGATAAATAATACGCTCATAATCTGCTCCTCTCTTTTTTATATGCAGGCAGGGATTTTCGCCGGGTGGCGTCCCTCCTGATAAAGTTTATATCTTTTTCAGATGTCATTTCAGCTTTCAGATATCATATCTCTGTCAAATGCCATTTCGTCCGCCGTGACTATGTCTGTGCTGTCTATTGGTTCTGATGGATGTTTTCTATCTGCCAGTCGATCGGCTCGATCTGATGGAATTTCAGAAATTCATTTGCCTGACTGAAGTGGCAGCAGCCAAAAAATCCGCGGTAGGCGGACAGCGGGCTCGGGTGCGGCGCTTCCAGGATCAGATGCTTTGGATTATTCAGCATCGCTTTCTTACTCTGTGCCGGACGCCCCCAAAGCATGAAGACGATCGGCCGATCCTGCTCATTCAAAACGCGGATCGCCGCGTCGGTAAATTCTTCCCAGCCAATACCGCGATGGGAGTTCGCCTGATGCGCGCGGACGGTGAGAACGGTGTTGAGCAGCAGCACACCCTGCTTTGCCCATTTGACCAGATAGCCGTTATCCGGAATGTAGCACCCCAGGTCATCGTGAAGTTCCTGATAAATGTTCACCAGAGACGGCGGTATCTCCACGTCCGGCTTCACGGAGAAACAGAGTCCGTGTGCCTGTCCGTTATTGTGATAAGGGTCCTGCCCCAGAATGACAACCTTCACCTCTTTTAACGGCGTCAGATGAAACGCGTTGAAAATATCATCGGCAGGAGGAAAGATCTCCCTCTCCCGGTACTCCTGATTAATCTTATTATATAAGTCTCTGTAATATGGTTTGCTGTATTCACCTTTCAGGGCCTCCGCCCAGTCGTTGCTGATCGCTGCCATCGCTTATTCCTCTCTTTCATACTCATCTAAAACGCCGGATGTCTCCGTGCTTCGCACTCCATGCTCATGTTCCCTTGCCCGTCCAATGGATGTGCTTCCAGACGTGCAAGCACGTCTTTCTGCCCATCCGCTGTCCGGGGCTTTCCCAACAAAAAAACTGCTATAATATAGTGACTATATTATAGCAGTCTTTCTATGTATTGACCAGTATCCTTTGGATGCGGAAGCTCCCTTCGTTAAAGCCAAAAAACGGGGGAACTTCTTATATCCTCAAGGTGTGTTTTTCACTTTCACCTGGCCCAAACCCAAGTTTATCGTATTCTGCCTTGGCAACCTCCCATGGGATAACGTCGACCGGTTCCTTGAGATATTCCAGTATATCTGCAATACCTTCTCCCGTATACGCACTTGTAAAGAATATCTTTTTGCAGCCGGCCAGTCTCAGCCACTCGGCAGCCTGTTCGGGGTTCGCTGCCCAGTGATCGATCTTGGTGACAACACCAACCACTTCCCGGTTGCTGACAGAAACAACATTTGGCGGATATAATGAAAACGGCTCTATGGCGCTCATCAGCAGACCGATGATGTCTGCCTCGCAGCCATAAATCGCCAGTGCGGCAGACAGTTCCTTCGTCTCCGCATACTCACCCGGCGTGTCAATGATCACATCGTAATGATTGACATACTGGGTCTTATGATATGTGATCTTCTCACCTTTCATTGCCTGCATGATCGTAGTCTTTCCAGATTCGCTACGGCCTACAAACATAATCTTGCGCATCTTGCCTCACCTTACTTCTTCGTGACAGGGCAGGTAGCATATCCTAAATCATTCTGGAAATAATGAATCACAGCCTGTACGGCGGACTCTACAGCAGAAATACGACCTGTTAAAATCAATGTGCCGCTGAAACGGTCAACGAATCCCAGATAAACATCGCCGCTCTTGATCGCGATGTCCGCACCGATAACGGCGGACTCACTAGGTGTTACCGTGATGATCCCAATCGCTGAGCGTTCAAAATCGATATCCGGATTCAGGCCCAGCTTACGATAAACGATCGGCTTTGGACTGGTTACTACATGAGCGAGTGTGATCTGTCTTCCAGGTACAGTCTCCTGAATAATACGAAGTCTTCCTTCGGCATCCTTTGGCAATAAATCTCTAATATCCATCTTTTCCGCTCCTTTAATCTATATTTGTCACTTTCGTCCGTACGCGCAAGTCTCACCTCGACGGACCGTTGCTGTATCAGGGTCGAAACATCATAATAAGATTATAGCACAATCAATTTCAATATTCTATAAAAAAATTGGACATTACCTGCGTTTCTTTGGTGAATTATCAATATAATACACAAAAAAACTATATTTTCGGCAAGAAAACGCAACATATTGTCATATGAATTTTCTGCTTTTTCTTGCCTTTCTATCAAATTAATAGTACACTACCCCTTAACAGACGACCGTTTACGGACTGAAAATCATTACAATTGCAGAACAGGAGGATATTCCATGACACGTAATACCGTTTTCTCTTCACACTCTCATATATCCTTTGAAGTCTTCCCTCCGAAAAAATGGGAAGGCTTCCCGAATCTTTATGAGACACTGGACGCTCTCCGAGATCTTTCTCCATCCTTCATCAGCTGTACCTACGGCGCCGGCGGCAGCAACAGCAAAAAAACTGCCGAGATCGTCTCCTACATCCAGAACCATCTTCACATTGAAGGGATCGCCCACCTGACCTGCGCCGCCCTGACAGAAGAAAGCTTCTTATCCACCATCCGCACCTTCCGGGAAATGGGTATCCACAACGTGCTGGCTCTGCGCGGGGATAAACCGGCAGATATGTCGGAGGAAGCATTTGCAAACCGCACCTACAAACATCCCTCGGAACTGATCCCGCCCCTCAAAGAAGCCGGGTTCACTGTGGCCGCCGCCTGCTATCCGGAGAAGCATTTCGAGGCGGCAAGCATGGAAGAAGATATTCATTTTCTGAAATATAAGGTGGATCAGGGCGCTGACTTCCTCATCAGTCAGCTCTTCTTTGACAACGATATTTTCTATCGTTTTCTGGAAATGTGTGAAAAAGCCGGCATCGACGTTCCCATTGAAGCGGGCATCATGCCGATCACCAGTCCGAAGATGATCGGGACGACCATCAACCTCTCCGGCGCCAGTGTGCCAAAGTCCATGGCGGACCTTCTTGCCCGCTATCAGGACAATCCGGAAGAGATGCGAAAGGCCGGCATCGATTTTGCCATCCGACAGATCAGGGATCTCCGGGAGAGAGGGGTGGATGGCGTTCACATTTATACGATGAATCACGCGGATGTGGCAAAGGATATCTGCGGCGCACTGTAACTTTTCTCTCAACCGCACGGGATACAAAATCTTCTACAGACAAAAAAACAGGTACCCGAAGGCTTCCGGATGTTTTCTCCATCCTGCCTTCTGTGGTACCTGTTTTTCGTTTTTATATTATTCTTCCGTTACTTCTTCTTTGCGGATCGCTTTGGTGCGGATCTCCTCACAAATGTCGCTGATAAATGAAGCGAGCGGTTTCTGTCCCTCGTCGCCGGCGAAACGGCTTCTCACGGAGACAGTGCCTTCCTCCTGCTCTTTCGCTCCCACAACGAGCATGTAAGGAAGCTTTGCGAGACGGGCTTCACGGATCTTGTAGCCGATCTTTTCGGAGCGGTTGTCCACGGTACTTAAGATACCGTTTTTCTTTAACTCTTTATTGACCTGCTCTGCGTAGTCGGCGTATTTCTCAGAAATCGGCAGCACGCGCACCTGCTCCGGACAGAGCCATGTCGGGAACTTGCCGGCATATTTCTCGATCAGCCATGCCAGTGTTCTCTCATAACATCCCATGGAAGTTCTGTGGATCACGTACGGACGCTGTTTGTCGCCGTTCTGGTCGATATAGTACATATCGAAGTTCTCCGCGATGGCACAGTCTAACTGAATGGTGATCATCGTGTCTTCCTTGCCGTAGACGTTCTTTGCCTGAATGTCGATCTTCGGACCGTAGAAGGCAGCTTCTCCGTCCGCCTCCACGAACGGCACGCCGGATTCCACCAGAATCTGACGGATCTGCGCCTGGGTGCTCTCCCAGTATTCGTCGTCGCCGAGATATTTCTCTTTGTTGTTCGGATCCCATTTGGACAGACGGTAGGTCACGTCATCCTGCACGCCGAGGACAGTCAGACAATACTGTGCCAGTTTGAGGCAGTTCTCCAGCTCCTCGTTGGCCTGATCCGGACGAACGATCAGATGTCCCTCGGAGATGGTGAACTGACGCACACGGGTCAGACCGTGCATCTCCCCGGAATCCTCGTTACGGAAGAGGGTGGATGTCTCGCTCATGCGGTATGGCAGGTCGCGGTACGATCTCTGTGTATTCTTATAGCAGTAGTACTGGAACGGACAGGTCATCGGACGGAGCGCCAGCACCTCTTTATCTTTCTCCTCGTCGCCGAGAACGAACATGCCTTCTTTATAGTGATCCCAGTGACCGGAGATCTTGTAAAGGTCGCTCTTTGCCATCAGCGGCGTCTTTGTGCGGACATAGCCCCACTCATTGTCCTCCAGGTCCTCGATCCATCTTTGCAGCGTCTGGATGATCTTCGCGCCCTTCGGCAGAAGAAGCGGAAGTCCCTGACCGATCACATCCACAGTAGTGAACAGCTCCATCTCCCGTCCCAGACGGTTGTGGTCGCGGAGCTTGATCTCCTCGAGGTATTTCAGACGCTCTTCCAGATCCGCCTTCTTTGTGTAAGCGGTTCCGTAAATACGGGTGAGCATCTTGTTATGCTCGTCTCCTCTCCAGTAAGCGCCTGAAGAAGAAGTGAGCTTAAATGCCTTGATATTTTTCAGGTTCATCAAATGTGGTCCGGCGCAGAGATCTGTGAAATCACCCTGACGGTAAAAGCTGATGACCGCGTCTTCCGGCAGATCCTCGATCAGTTCTACCTTGTAAGGCTCATCCTTTTCCTTCATAAACGCGATGGCTTCCTCTCTCGGCAGCTCAAAACGCTCGATGGCAGGATTCTCCTTGATGACCTTCTTCATCTCTTTTTCGATGGCGTCCAGATCCTCTCTGGAAAGAGGCGCCATATCAAAGTCATAGTAGAAACCTTCCTCGATGGCCGGTCCGATGGCAAGCTTCGCCTCCGGATAGAGACGTTTCACTGCCTGTGCCAGCACATGGGAAGCCGTGTGACGAAATGCCAGCTTGCCCTTGTCATCCTGGAAAGTTAAAATGTTCAGCTCGCAGTCCTTATCAAGGACGGTACGAAGGTCGACGGTCTCGCCGTCCACCTCTCCGGCGCAGGCATTTCTTGCCAGGCCTTCGCTGATATCTTTTGCGATATCCAGAACGGACATCGGCTGTGCATATTCTTTTTCAGAACCATCTTTTAAACGAATAATCATTGTCTTCTCTCCTTGTGTATACTCATGACGGGGGCAGGAGATCACTCTTTTGGAAACAGGAATTCTCCTGTGCAGAACACACTGTCCCTTTTGTCTCTCCTGCCCTCCTGAATCCTGTTGTTCCACAGAAAACTGTATTTTCAGCTAAGGCTTATTCTATCAGATAAATTTCCGTTCATCAACCGGCATCTTCACTGTTCAGATAAAAGAATGAGGTCTGCTGGTCTTCTTTTCCGAAAAGATTATTATATTCCAACAGATTATACTGATGGATCAGGTCATAATACGGAGAAGTCTCATCATCGATCTCATAAAAGTTGCCGTCGCTGCCCCAGTATCCATAAGCGTTGATACACGGCACTTCCTCCCTGAGATCTGTGAGAAACTCCTGATAACCGGTCTTTTCCAATCCGGCCACCTCGGCGAGATACGTGCCAAGGTAATTGTTGCTGGTGCGCTCAATGGTCTGTTCCTCGATATCATAGTTCGCCCAGATCAAAAATGGCACCTTATATAACTGCTCCAGTGCTTCGCCCTCGAGGTTCTCGGTCTTCTCTCCGAGGAGGGTGTCGTAAAAGCTGTCGTCCAGATCCGGCAGATGGTCGCCGAAGAACACGATGACGGTCGGCTCATCCACATCCTCAAAATAGCGGATGAGATGTTTGAGCGCCTTGTCAGACATCTTCACCATGTTCAGATACTGCTCTGCCTTGGAGGAACCTTCGAGATCTCCCTTGAGCCGGACAGCATCCCCGGTCTCCTCCAGGCTGCCGTCGTAACTGCCATGATTCTGCATGGTGACATTAAAGAGATAGAACGGCGAATCCTCTCCCTGCGACTCCTCATACAGCTCAATGATCTTATCGTAATCTTCCCGGTCTGTGATATGATAATTGACCGTGTCCGTAACAGCAGAAAAATCATCGGAAGTATAGAACCGGTCAAATCCCATCAGAGGATAAATCTTATACCGGCTGTAACCGGTCTTATAATACGGATGCAGGGCGTAGAGCGGCCCATACCCCTGGTCTTTCAGATTATAGGTCAGTCCCGCCGTCTTGTCCCGCAAAAACAGCTGGTACGGCACAGAATTATCCGGAAGAAATGCCATGGAATTCCCCGTGAGGAACTCAAACTCCGAGTTGGCGGTATTGCCGCCGAAGACGGAAGAGTATGTGTATCCTTTGATCGTATTCTCTGTCAATTTGCGGAAAAACGGCATATAATCCTTCGTCGTCTCCATATCGCCCACAGCCTTCAGGTCAGAGAAGGACTCATTCATGATCGCGATGATATTCGGCTTCTGCCCGCCGTCAGACGTCTCCGTTCCGTCGGACGATGCGGTATCATTGTTTTCCTCTTTTCCGGCAGCTGACGCGGAATCGTTGTCCTGATCAGACGCACCCTTTTCGCCGGTATCTGCGGTATCCGCTTTCGTTCCGGATGTCTCCGCCGCATGTACTTCCGGGTGTGCCAGAAGGCCCAGTCGCGCTGCGATGCTGCCCGGCACATCTTCGGCTTCTTCTGCCGACGCCGACGCCGTCCCGGACGCCGCCTGTTCCTGTGCCACATAGTCGTCCGTGATCTCCTGCACGGCATCCACGGAATATCCCTCCGGCTCCGTCACATGGAGATAACCGAAGGTCCGCATCGTCGTGAGCAGAGTGCCGTAGTAACGGTACTTATACTGCGGACGGTAGACACGGAAGTCCACGCCGATATCTTCCAGATAATCGCTGAACACATACACCTGGCAAAAACACATGAACACTGCCACATAAGCGGCTGCGAAAGCTGTCCTCGCCTTCCAGTGGAACAGTTTTTCTTTTTTCAGCTTGAACAGCAGTGCCAGAAGCACCAGCGCCAGCATGAAAAACTCGGCCGTGTCCACGTCAATCTCGATCTGATATGTATTGGCCACCGAGACGGCGGTGAGGAAAGAATAGATATCAGAGGCGATAAAAGACATGCTTCTGAATACGGTCAGCTCATAATTTAAAAATCCAAAAAATGCCGTCGCAATGATCATGGCTATGGACGCTCGCCGGATGCTGTTAAACAGCAGCAGGAGAAACAGATAGATCACATAGTAGATGACCAGATCCAGGAACAGATATAACGCCGGTATCTTGCTCAGCGGTCCCCAGAACTGCATGTGATTATAATACTCCAGCCATAAAAAAGCTGCCAGAGGCGTCAGGGCCGCCACGGCCCAGCTCAGCCTTCTGTTCAGCTTATCACTCAAATGAACATCCTTCACTGTAAGGAATACGAGAATGATCCATAACCCTCCGCAGATTGTGATCGAATCCGCATAAAATCTCTTAAAAAAGTCAGAGGCTGTTCCATCATAATACAGTTGTGGCTGCGTCAGAAATGCTGCCACGAGCAGAACTTCCAGAAAAACCAGAAACATTTTTCCGGATCTTCCGCTGAAAAACTTCCGTATTCCCCCTGTTTTTCTTCTTTCTTTGCTCATGAAACCTCCACTCCATCTGCTCTGCCGGTCCCAAAACACCGATGTGTCCTGCCCGCCGGCACCTGTTGTTTACCTTTTTTTTACAAATCTTTTTAAATATATCACATTTCTTTACAATGTCAATAAACAGTTTCTGACGAAATTCTTGCAGGGAAGAGGAAGTTTCGCAGTCAGATTACTGAAACTGCCGGAGTTTCCGGTACATTTTCTCTGATACCGGCACGGAAATCCCAAGCTTTTTTGCCTCCCGCACGATATAACCGCTGAACACATCCGCCTCACTGCGGCGTCCCGCACGGACGTCCCTCTGCAGGGAGCTGGTGGCGTTATCCGCATACCCGTGATGGAAACGCTCAATGATCGCGTCGATATGTTCTTTTTTGATGGCAACTCCTTTTGCGAGAGCCACCTGTTCCGCCTCCCGGACCAGAGCCTCATATTCCTCTGTCTTCTTTTTGTCCGCTCTCAGCTGTCCAATGTCATTGTCATAGTAAGCCGTCGTCACATTGTAGGCACAGTTTAAAATGTATTTACGCCAGATCTCCACCTCGATATCTTCCGCCTTTGTGACGTCGATATCCGCCGCGGCAAGCAGAGCCGCTGCCTCGTCCACCTGCTCCTCGCAGGCGCCTCCTTTTACTCCGACGCAGAGGCGGGCAAAGTTTCCCTGCTGGGTGATGGAATAATCTTCATTGGAGAACGATACGATGTAGATCAGCGCGTCAACGACCTTCCCCTTCCCGAGCAGCGCGCGCACCCGTTCTCCCGGATTGACACCGTTCATCACCGGAATGAGGATCGTATCCTCTTTTACAGCAGGAGTAATCTCCCGACAGACTTCCTCGAGGGAATAGTTTTTCACACAGATAAAAATGATATCCTGTTCTCCCAGTTCCGTCGTCCTTGCCACGCGCGCCGGCCGCACGGTGATCTCTCCCTTATATTCGCTGTGAAGGACCAGCCCGTTTTTCTCCAGCGCCTCCTTCCGGCGTCCCCGGGCAGCGATCGTAAGGTGCGGGCAGACCCGCCCCAGCATTCCTGCCAGATAGCCGCCCACGCCGCCTGCGCCGACGACAGCTACTCTTTTTTCCGTTACTTTTTTATCACAAGATTGTGTCTTTTCCATAACCATTTCACCTTTTCTTTACAAAAATTTTATCTTCCCGGTATTTTTTCACTGCCGAAGTCTCCATCAGGAGCCGATCGAGAAAAAATATGCCGCCATCTGCGCGCGGCCGGAGAACCGCTCCTTCTGTAAAAGAGCCTTCGTCTCTTCCCGGGTATAAAATCCGGGCTGTATCCACTCATCCGCCTCGGTGTGCTCCGACGCGCCGCCGGAGACCTCTCCCTCCACTTCGGCAAGCAGGACCCAGGCGGAAGAATCACTCAAGTCCGGAGCCGCGTAGGAAGGCGGCAGTACCTGATATACCCGGGAAAGAGACAGTCCTGTTTCCTCAAACAGTTCCCGGCGGGCGCAGTCTTCCACACTCTCCCCGGCGTCCAGATGCCCGGCGGGCAGATTATAGACAAAATGATTGACGCCCATGCGAAACTCCCGGCACAGGAGGATCCGATCTTTCTTCCAGCCCACGATGACCACGCCGGCCGCCCGCTCTCCGAGCTCCTCCGGGCCGTCATAATCAAAGTTGCTGACCATCTCATAAATCTTTTCTCCACCCTCGGAGTTGGTATAATTCAACGTATAATTTTTCAAAAACCGGGTATTCCGGGTTTTCTCCATCGAATTCAGTTTTGGAATCTTTTTCATACTTTCCCCCATCTCTTCTGAACTGCGGCAAAAAACAGCCGTCCTGTCATTTTTTATGCAGCAAAAGGCCGCCGCGAAACTTGCAGCAGCCTTTTTATCACATTCATCCGGCGCCTCACCAACGGGCGAGGCGCCGGAAACTGTCCTTTGGATATCAGTCAAGGATCTCCCTCAGTATCTGATTCACCATGGCAGGATCTGCTTTCCCCTTCATGGCACGCATCGTCTGTCCCACGAAGAATCCCATAGCCTTTTTCTTTCCTGCTTTATAATCTTCCACTGATTTCGGATTATTTTCCACAATCTCTTCGATCACTTTCCGGAGCGCACCCTCATCATTGACGGTCTTCAGTCCATTTTCTTCAACATAAGTTTCCGGGTCGACATCGTCTTTGAAGACGGCCTCAAAGACTTTTCTTGCCACCTTCCGGTTAATGGCGCCGGACTCGATCATCTCGATCATTTTTACGAGATGTTCCGGAGCGAAGGTAAGGTCTGACGGCTCCATCTCATTTTCTTTCAGGAGACGCATGGTATCGCCCATGATCCAGTTGGAAACTTCTTTCGGAGCAGCTCCCCGGGCAATACAGCTCTCAAACAGCTCTGTCAGCTTCCGGTCCGCGGTGATGATCTCCGTATCATACTCCGGCAGGCCGTATTCTTTCTGGTAACGGGCCTGTTTCTCATCGCGGAACTCCGGCTGTTTTGCGCGGATCTCCTCCAGCCACGCATCGGAGATCACGATCGGCGGCAGATCCGGCTCCGGGAAGTAACGGTAATCCTGCGCGTCCTCTTTGGAGCGCATCGGATAGGAATACTCCGCCTCGTCATCCCAGCGGCGGGTCTCCTGCACCACTTCTTTTCCTTCTTCCAGAAGATCGATCTGACGCTCCCGCTCTCCCTCAATGGCTCTGGCGATGGCGCTGAAAGAGTTCAGGTTCTTCATCTCTGTTCTGGTACCGAACGTTTCCGCTCCCACCTCCCGGACGGAAAGGTTCACGTCCGCGCGCATGGAGCCTTCCTGCAGCTTGCAGTCGGAGGCGCCCAGATACTGAATGATCATGCGAAGCTTTTCCAGATAGGCGATGACTTCCTCCGCCGAGCGCATATCCGGCTCCGACACGATCTCGATCAGCGGCACACCGCTCCGGTTGAAATCCACCAGAGAATTGCCGGTGGCCGGATCGTGAATGAGCTTGCCGGCGTCCTCCTCCATGTGAATCTCATGGATACCGACGTTCTTCTTTCTTCCATCCACCTCGATCTCCACATGGCCGTCCCTGCATATCGGATAGTACAGCTGAGAGATCTGATAATTCTGCGGATTATCCGGATAAAAATAATTCTTCCGGTCAAACTTACAGTTCTGCGTGATAGTACAGTTGGTCGCCAGACCGACAGCCGCCGCATACTCCACCACCTGTTTGTTCAGCACCGGGAGAGAACCCGGCATCCCGGTACAGACCGGGCAGGTGTGGGTGTTCGGCGCTCCGCCAAATTCCGTGCTGCATCCGCAGAATATCTTCGTCTTTGTGGCAAGCTCCACATGCACCTCCAGACCGATCACGGTCTCATACTGTCTGCTCATCAGTCATTCCCTCCTTCTGCTGTCTCCGACATCCCGGACAGATTCCGGCAGCCGTCTTTTTTGTTTTCTCCGGCTCCCGGCGCCGTCATGGTAAATCCCCGGTTCTGCTCATAAGTGTAAGCTGCCCGGAGGATATTTTTCTCCTTAAAGCAATCCCCGATCAGCTGCACGCCGACCGGCAGCCCCTGCTGATCCGTGCCGCAGGGAACGGTGATACCCGGCAGTCCCGCCAGATTGACGGAGATCGTGTAAATGTCTCCCAGATACATCTGGATCGGGTCGTCAAGGCTCTCGCCCAGCTTCGGCGCTGTGGTCGGCGCAGCCGGACCGAGGATCACGTCATATTTCTCAAACGCCCTGTCAAACTCCTGTTTGATGAGTGCCTTTGTCCGCAGCGCTTTCAGATAATACGCATCGTAATACCCGGAACTTAACACAAAGGAACCCAGCATGATCCTCCGCTTCACTTCCGGACCGAATCCCTCAGACCGGGTCTTTTTATACATGTTATGCAATCCCTCATATTCCGGCGTGCGGTAACCGTATTTGACGCCGTCAAACCGCGCCAGGTTGGAACTGGCCTCCGCGCAGGCGATGACATAATATGCCGGGATGGCATATTTGACAAGACCAAGGTCAAACTCTTCCACAACAGCTCCCTGCGCTTCCAGAACCTTTGCCGCCTCCATCACTGCCGCCCGCACATCCGCGTCCAGACCTTCCCCGAAGTAATCCTTCGGGATGCCGATCTTCATTCCTCTGACATCATTGACGAGAGCGGAAGCAAAGGCATATTCCTCCCGCTCCACAGAAGTGCTGTCTTTCTCATCATGAGAGGCGATGGCGTCGAGGATCACCGCGCAGTCCCGCACGTCCTTTGCCATCGGACCAATCTGATCCAGTGAGGAACCATAGGCGATCAATCCATAGCGGGATACGGTACCGTACGTCGGCTTCATCCCTACCACGCCACAATAAGACGCCGGCTGTCGGATCGAGCCGCCGGTATCAGACCCCAGCGCAAAAATACATTCTTCCGCCGCCACTGCCGCCGCGGATCCACCGGAGGAACCGCCCGGCACATGTTCCGGATCCCACGGATTCTTTGTCGCTCCGTAATAGGAGGTCTCCGTGGTACTTCCCATGGCAAACTCATCCATATTTGTCTTTCCGATGATGACCACGCCCGCCTTTTCCAGATTCTTCACCGCTTCCGCCGTGTATGGCGGCACAAAATTATCAAGGATCCGGGAGCTGCAGGTCGTGCGCACTCCTTCCGTACACATATTATCCTTGATGGCTGCCGGCACTCCCGCCAGCGGTCCGGTGAGCGTACCGTCCTCAATCATCCGCTGTACTTCCTCCGCCCGCTTTAACACGGTCTCTCTGTCCAGCACCGTCACATAAGAATGATAGATCTCTTCTTTCTTTTCAATGGCGTCCATGGCCGCCATGGCCGCTTCCATGGCAGTGACCTCGCCCGCCTTTATCTTTTCGCCCAGCTCCACAGCTGTACATTTCATCCAGTCCATCGCTGTCCTCCTGTCTTTTTCTACTCTCTTACTGCGGCTGTCCGTCGTTTAATCAAACGTTTTCGGCACGACAAAGGCGCCGTCTTTCGCCTCCGGCGCGCCCGCAAGCATTGCGTCCCGCTCGTCCCCGTTGGTGACCACGTCTTCCCGGAACACATTGTGGACCGGAAATACATGACTCATCGGCTCCACGCCGCTGGTGTCCAGCTCATTTAAGGTGTCAATATAATCAAGCATCTTCGCCATATCTTCTTTTGCCTGCTCTTTCTCCTCCGGAGAGAGCTCCAGCTTCGCCAGAATACCGACATATTCCATCGTCTCGTCTGAAATCACATTTGCCATCTCTGTCACTCCTTTTGTCACAATACATTTATACAGAAAAACCGGGGCAGGGCCGCGCGCTCACGCGGAAAAACAGTCTCCTCCCGCCTGAGCTGAAAAAAGCACACCCTTGCACCCCGGTATTATACATTTCCAGCAAAAAACATATCACATTTATTTTGGTTTATCAAGAGAAAATCTCACATTCCGCTCGTACATTTCCTCACTGAGGATCGTGTGATAAAGCGTTTCCATGGCTGTCTGCGCCTTTTCCTCATAAAGCGGCCGCCCAAGACCCAGGATCCGGTAGCGCACGCCGAACACCTGCGCGTTTAACCCGGTCTCTATGGCCTCATTTCTCAGATAAAACTGAATCCGCCGCTCTTGCAGATCCCGGACGTCCGGCTCCGCTGCCAGCGGCTCTTCCACTTCCAGAAGTACCGCCTCTTTCTCGCTCAGATGCCCCTTCAAAATAGAAAGAATCCGGCTGCCGGTTCCTTTTCCCCTTCCGTCTTCCATGACGGCAAAATAATCAAGCAAATAGAAATCGCCGTTTTTTATCAGGCAAGTGTAGGCTCTGCATTCCCCGTCCTCATAATACCCGTGCGGAAAATAATTTCCCTCTCTGACCGCCTTTTCCATGATAGAAAATGGTTTGAGCTCGTCCGGTGGAAAATGTTTCTTCATACTGGTGTCATACAGCTTCCGGAATTCTTCCATCTGCATCAGTCTCTGTTCCATCGTTCCGTCTCCTTTTTTTGTATTTCTCTGTTTCCTGTTCCGTATCCTCTTTTATCCTGCATCTGTCATACGGAACATGCGAAAGCCACCACGCTAATGACGTCCCCCGCCGCCTCCATGGCCGCCGGTTCCGCCGATATCTCCCCCGCCGCCGTGACCGCCGGAATCATGGTCGCTCTCAACCTTTACCCTCGTCACGTGCGAATGCAGGAAAATATCCTGACGCCGGTTGATCTTCACGCCGCCTTCCGGCACATAGGTGGACTTTCCGGTCGTCACCTGCCCCCGGTTTCCGATGAGATTGCAGGCAGCAAAGATGGCAGCCACCGCCAGCGCGATCAGAAGCAGCCAGAGATTTCCGATACGGAAATGGAACAGGTTCAGATTCTGCATTTCCTCCGCCGTCGTCTTTATCATCGTCTCGTAAGCGGCGCAGGGATCCTCATTGACATTCTCATTGGTGCGGTCAATGATAAACTGGATCGTATTATCATCAAGCTTCTGCGTCGGTCTGCCGGTCGTACACAACCAGCAATATCCATTCGCCCAGTTATCCACGTAAATGATGCCGTCGCCGTTTGGCTTATCCCAGCCAAACTGATTCGTCTCATACCAGTTCTGTGCATAATCCCGGATCGTATAGTAGTCATCGATCTCCGGTTCCCGGATGGTAAGAAGGACAATGTCCGCCCCGATCATCTTCTCTTTCTCCTCGATCAGGGCAGAGAGTTCTTCCTCTTCTTCGTCCGCCAGCACATTTGCCTCATCAAAGACTCTCTCCTCTGTCTGGCACTGTGTATTGCTCCTCGGCTCCTTTGACGCCATCATCCCCTGAAATACGGCATACCGGAGAAACAGAGCCAGCCCGCCGAGAACGAGAGCAGCGATGAGGAGTCCAAGAATAACTTTTCGATACGTCTTATTCATCTACAGCACCTCCAGAAGAAAACATAACATTTTCAGGAAAAAGAACACCAGCGCAAACAGGATGGCGCTCATGCCAAAGACCCTGCCCAGGCTGACCGGCGGCGCGCCAATGACCTTTCCCGTCTGCCCGTTGACATAAAACGGATACTCTTTTCCGTTATAGCGGTAAATGTACTTCCAGACCGGAAGAAAGGCAAAAAAAGTATCTTCCACCGTATTGTTCACCTGCTCCTCAAAGGGTCGCACCATAGCGTAGCCGGCATTTTCTTCCGCCAGATACTCTCTGGAAAATCCGTCCGCTTTCTCTTCCGCCCGCGGCCGCAGGGTTTCCTCATCCTGCTCAAATACGTCTGCCTGAAAGCCGGACAGGTATTCCGGCGTAAAGTCGAGGAGCTCCCCGTACTGATATGGCTCCAGCAGATCCATCATGCCGTCCTCCATGGCGACGGAAGCGTCCACCGGAATCTTATCATAATCCACCTCAAAATCCCGGACCAGACGGTACACTCTCGTCTCCGTCATCTCATACTCTCCCTCTCTCCAGGTCCGCACCCGGTCTCCCTCGCCCTCAAAATGTACATGGCTGTGAAAGTCATACATCCAGAATGGCACGTACAGACCTTCCATGGATTCTATGTCAGACGCCGCGCAGAAATTGGACGGAAGAAACAGCTTCGTGTCAAAGTTCTTTCTGATCCTCTCTCCCGCCTCCTGTCTGTCCATGCAAAACGGCAGGAGCAGACGGGGCCGGCGGGCTCCCTCCATCCGGTCCTCCAGTATGTGAAAGGTCTGACAGTACGGGCACCGGCAGGCGAGCGTATATTCTGTCGTCTCGATCTGTCCGCCGCAATTGCTGCATACATGAATCTTTTTCTGTGGTATCTCCTGCTGACTTTCTTCACTTCCGCAGCTCTCACAGACCATCTTCTTTTTTTCGGGATGGTATGTGACGTTGCCGCCGCAGTTTTTACAACGATAAAACATAATTTCCTCCCCGGATATCATATATCCTGCTGTCGGACATAAATTGTAATATATTATACAAACCGTCTGCCTGCCGGACGCCCCACCGGCCTCTTTCCTCTTCCGGACCGCAGACGAAGTCCGTCCGAAAGGGACTGACGTCAGCCGCGCCGCATCATATTTCCTGAAAGGAGCGCTTCTTTGAAAAAATATATTACGCTTTTATGCCTGTCTCTTTTGTTTTTCCTGTATCCCTATCATACCATAAAATCACTCGCAGCGGAAACACCTTCGGGACTTTATGCCAAAGCTGCCATTCTGATGGACGGCAGTAATCAGCGGGTTCTTTTTGGCAAAGAAGAAAAAACGGAGCTTCCCATGGCCAGCACCACAAAGATCATGACCTGTCTTTACGCGCTGGAACACGGCAATCTCTCCGACATCGTCACATTTTCCGACAGGGCAGCTTCCGCTCCCAAAGTGCATCTGGGCGCCAGGGCCGGCAGTCAGTTTCTCCTGTCTGATCTTCTCTACGCCCTCATGCTGGAATCCTACAACGACGCCGCCGTCGCCATCGCGGAACATCTGGGTGGCTCCGTGGAAGCCTTCTGCCAGGCCATGACGGAGGAAGCCCGCTCCTACGGCTGCTACCAGACGTCCTTTGAGACGCCCAACGGTCTGGACAGCGACAACCATTATACCACCTGCTACGATCTCGCCATCCTCACCTGCCACGCCCTGCAAAACAAAGATTTCCGCAGCATCATCCGGGAACCCTCCTACACCATCAAAGAGATCACCGGCGGGCAGGCCTACACCCTTCACAACAAGGACGCCTTCCTCACCTCCTACCCCGGCGCCATCGGCGTAAAAACCGGTTTTACGGGAAAGGCCGGCTACTGCTTCGTAGGCGCGGTGGAGACCGCGGACCGGCTGCTCATCTCCGTGGTTCTCGGCAGCGGCTGGCCGCCGAACCGCAGTTACAAATGGCAGGACACGAGGAAGCTCATGGATTACGGGATGGAGAACTTTGAAAACGTGACGATCCCTCTTGACAGCGATATCCCCGGGCAGCTCCCCGTCCTGCACGGGCAGGCGCAAATCTGCGACATCCGCGCTCCCGGCGACGTGACGCTCCTTCTGAACACCGGGGAGGAAACAGCCTCCTGCACCGCGGACTTTTCCGCCAGCCTCTCCGCGCCGGTCCGCTCCGGAGATCCCGTCGGGACAGTGACGCTCTCCATCAACGGGGAAACTTACCGGACTTATCCGGTGACAGCGGCGGCCGACGTCGCGCACATCGACTACCGATGGTGCCTGAAGCGGCTGGCGAGGAAATATTTTTATGGATAAAATGGGAATCTGCACATCCGTTCCGCTATCATTTCGTCCGGGGTATTACAGTTACCATTTGGAGAATGGTGAGCGATATCTATGTCCTCGTCTGGCACATAACAATACTCCCGCAGGTCTCTCCAACCCGCGGGAGTATTTTATGTCTCTGTACAATTGTTCAAAGCAGCTATATCCTATCTTCCGATCAATGTATTATACAGCTCTTCATAACGTTTCTTGGAAACGCCCCAGGAGAGGTCTTTCTTCATACCGCGTTTGAGCATGTTATCCCATACATTCTTCTGTTCAAAGAAAATGTATTTGCTGTAGTTAATGACATTTACCATGTCGTCGCCATTGTAATTGGTGAAGGAGAAGCCGTCTCCGGTATTCTCAAACTCGTTGAGCGGCTCTACCGTATCCTTCAGTCCGCCGGTCTCTCTCACGATTGGAACCGTTCCGTAACGGAAGGCGATGATCTGTGTCAGTCCGCACGGTTCAAAGAGGGATGGCATCAGGAACGCGTCTGCCGCTGCATATAATTTATGTGCCAAATCGTCGGAATAGAGAATATTGGCAGATACCTTATTCGGATAGCGATATGCATAGTAGCGGAACATATCCTCGTATCTCTGCTCGCCGGTACCGATGACCACAAGCTGTGTATTGTCGTCCACAATACGCTCCATACCATACTGGATCAGGTCAAGACCTTTCTGGTCTGTCAGTCTGGAAACGAGACCGATCAGATACTTATCCGGGTTCACCTCAAGGCCCAGCTCTCTCTGGATAGCTGCCTTGTTGGCTGCCTTGCCCTTCTTATAATTTTTCACATCATAATTCTCATAGATTGCCGGGTCCGTCTTCGGATTATAAACAGTATAATCAATACCGTTCACGATACCGAACAGGCTCTGATTTCTGGCGCTCAGCAGACCGTCCAGTCCCTCGCCGTAGTATGGGGTCTGAATCTCCTGCGCATAAGTATTACTTACTGTGGTGATAAAGTCGGAATAAACGATACCGCCCTTCAACATGTTGGCATCTTTCTTATATTCCAGCTTATCCGGTGTGAACAGATAATCCGGCAGTCCGGAAAGACCCTTGATCGTCTTGATATCCCAGATACCCTGGAAACGGAGATTATGAATCGTCATGATCGTCTTGATGCCCCAGAAGAACGGATTGGCCGCAAACTCTGTCTTCAGATATACCGGGATCAGACCGGTCTGCCAGTCATGACAGTGAATAATATCCGGTTTAAAATCTACAATCGGAAGAATAGACAAAACTGCCTTACAGAAGAAAATGTATTTCTCTACGTCTGTTCTGGTATCTGCGTAAGGCTTCTCAGCGCCAAAATAATCCAGATTGTCAATAAAATAATAGGTGATGCCGTTATACTCATGCTGCATGATACCTACATGTGTATGCGGAACAAGCGGGCCTGTACCCATATAAAAATGCGTCACATAATGGAATGTGTTACGAAACTTATCCGGAATCCCCCGGTAGTTTGGCATAACAACTCTCACATCCCACTCGTTCTTGTCAAACTCTTTTGGCAATGCCCCCACAACGTCTGCAAGTCCACCCGTTTTCATAAACGGTACGCATTCAGAAGCAGCAAATAAAATCTTCTTCATGGTAATCCTCCTCGAATAAAAAGTTTTCCCTTTGTTAAAAGTGTATTACGAGATGCGGCACGCCGCAGCCTCTACTTTATCTATTGTACAACAATTTTGGTATAAATACTATGACTTTTTTGTATAAATTGGGATTTGTCGCGGTGATAAGAAATATAACTTGTAACACAGACGATGACG
>DSLMC04103__coassemble_307_pt1 | contig 56558 bp, 47 predicted proteins | sample DSLMC04103__metabat2_low_PE_013 | metagenome-assembled genome bin DSLMC04103 | reverse complement strand
TATTGTCTCACATATGACTATGATTTTCGAGGTACGGAGTATTTACCGTTTACTTTCCATCTGCGGTGTTGTCATTAATCGGCGTAGCGCCCTACGCCTCATTTTTCCGCCTTGCAGAATCTGAATCAGGCAGCGATATAAGGACAATCAGCCGGAGAGTGGGTTTTATACCCGCTCTTTTTTCTTTACCCCTTTAAACTTTTAATTTTTTGATTTACGAAATTGCAAAAAAATGTTACAATAGATACACATTATGCAAAAGGAAGGGATTTCTATGGGAAAAAGGGCTCCGAAAGAGCGAAAGATAGGCATGTATAAGGCGATTTTAGAGTTAAAGGACCTGGAAGAGTGCTGCAACTTTTTTGAAGATATCTGTGCAGTTACAGAGCTTCGCTCCATGGAGCAGAGGTTTGAGGTGGCGAGAATGCTTAAGCAGGAGAAGGTCTATACAGAGATCATGCAGAAGACCAATGCCAGCTCCGCGACGATCAGCCGGGTGAATCGTATGATGAATTACGGTACGGGCTGTCTGGGAGAGGTTCTGGACAGGCTGCCCGATGATGAGGACGAAGAATAAAAGATGTATAATTCCAGAGATTCCCTTTACACACCTGCAGCGATTTTATCGCTGTAAATTTATGTAACAGAAAGGATTCATAAGTATGAAAGAATTAATGCTTGGCAATAAGGCTTTTGCCAGAGGATTGTATGAAGCCGGATGCAGCGTTGTTTCCAGTTACCCGGGTACGCCTAGCACTGAAGTGACAGAGGAAGCGGCAAAGTATGATGAGATTTACTGTGAGTGGGCTCCGAATGAAAAGGTTGCCATGGAGGTCGCTTTTGGCGCGTCTCTGGCCGGAAAGAGGAGTTTTTGCGGTATGAAGCATGTGGGATTGAATGTGGCGGCAGACCCGCTGTATACCTGTTCTTACACAGGTGTGAACGCAGGTATGGTCATCTGCGTGGCAGATGATGCCGGTATGCATTCCTCTCAGAATGAACAGGATTCCAGACATCATGCTATCGCATCAAAGGTGCCGATGCTGGAGCCGTCTGATTCCGGGGAGGCTTATGAGTTTACCAAGAAGGCTTTTGAGCTTTCTGAGGAGTTTGACACACCGGTCATCATCAAGATGTGTACCCGTGTGGCACATTCTCAGAGTGTGGTGGAGCCGGGCGAGAGAGTGATGCCGGAACCAAAGCCTTATGTGAAGAATATCGCCAAGTATGTCATGATGCCGGGCAATGCGATCCGTCGTCACCCGTTTGTGGAAGAGCGTACCAGAAAGTTGATTGCTTATGCGGAGAACTGTGAGTTTAACCGCGTGGAGATGGGAGATACAAAGATTGGTGTGATCACTTCCTCTACCAGCTATCAGTATGTCAAGGAAGTGTTTGGAGAGAATGCCTGTATCCTGAAGCTTGGTATGGTTAATCCGCTGCCGGAGAAGCTGATTCTTGATTTTGCTTCCAAGGTGGAGAAGCTTGTGATCGTGGAGGAGCTGGATCCGATCATCGAAAATCACTGCAAACAGCTTGGTCTTACAGTGACGGGTAAAGACGTGCTTCCTCTGGAAGGAGAGTTTTCCCAGAATCTTATCGCAGAGAAGCTGGGCGTTCCGGTTCCGGCTCATAAGAGCCTCGGAGAGGCGCTGCCGGGAAGACCTCCTGTTATGTGTGCCGGATGTCCGCACAGAGGTCTGTTTTACAGCTTGTCCAAGAATAAATGTACGGTTCTTGGAGATATCGGATGTTATACGCTGGGCGCAGTAGCACCGTTATCTGCTATGGAGATGACCTTATGTATGGGCGCTTCCATCAGTGCCATCCACGGTTTTAACAAAGCGCTTGGAAAAGAGAGCGAAGGAAAGACCGTTGCGGTCATCGGTGATTCCACTTTCATGCATTCCGGTATGACAGGACTTGCCAATATCGCTTATAACCAGAGTAATTCCACAGTGATCATTCTGGATAACTCCATCACCGGCATGACGGGACATCAGCAGAATCCGACGACCGGATATAATATCAAGGGAGATCCGGCAGGAAAGATCGATCTGGAAAGTTTATGTCGTGCCATGGGCTTTAACCGGGTCGTTGTGGTTGATCCGTATGATCTGGATGCCTGCGACAAAGCGATCAAAGAAGAACTGGCTGCGGATGAACCGTCGGTTATCATCAGTCGTCGTCCGTGTGCTCTCTTAAAATATGTAAAACATAATCCTCCTCTGAAAGTGGAAGAGAAGAATTGTGTCGGATGTAAATCCTGTATGCGTCTGGGCTGTCCGGCCATCAGCATCAAGAACAAGAAGGCAGTCATTGATGACACCTTATGTGTGGGATGCGGCGTCTGCCAGCAATTGTGTAAGTTTGATGCATTACAGTCACAGGAGGGTATGAAATGACAAAGAATATTATGATTGTCGGCGTGGGCGGACAGGGTTCCCTGCTTGCCAGCAAGCTGCTTGGACATTTATTATTAACAGAAGGATATGACGTAAAGGTTTCCGAGGTTCATGGTATGAGCCAGCGGGGCGGAAGCGTTGTTACATATGTACGTTTTGGAGATAAAGTATATTCTCCGATCATTGATAAAGGCGAGGCGGATTTCATTGTTTCTTTTGAGAAGCTGGAAGCAGCCCGCTATGTGGAGTATTTAAAAGAGGGCGGCAGGATCGTGACCAACACACAGGAAGTGGACCCGATGCCTGTCATCACTGGTGCGGCAGAGTATCCGGAGAATCTGGTGGAAAAGATGGAGGCGCTTGGTATCAAGGTAGACGCCATGGATTGCCTGAGTCTTGCCAACGAAGCAGGTTCTTCCAAGGCGGTTAATATTGTCCTTATGGGCCGTCTTTCCAGATACTTTGACATTCCTGTGGAGAAATGGAAACAGGCGATCCGGGAATGTGTTCCGGAGAAGTTCGTGGAACTTAACTTGAAGGCATTTGATCTGGGACGGGGTGAAGAATAAGAATCGGAAAATGCCTGCATCATGGGAAAGACATCGGGTAGAGAACGCATTTTTCAAAAAGGTATAAAATATACCGACAGATAAACTATATTAACAGAGTAGGAGAAGTTAAAAAATGAAAAGATATTATCAGCCGGAGATTGAGACGATGCCTGTAGAGCAGATCAAGGCTCTGCAGAGCGAGAGACTGGTAGAACAGGTAAAGTATGTATACGACCATGTGGAGTTTTATCGCAACCGCATGGACGAAGCGGGGGTAAAACCGGAGGATGTTCACGGGATTGAGGATTTACATAAGCTTCCTTTTATCACAAAAGATGACCTTCGTGACCAGTATCCTTACGGTCTTCTCGGTGTGCCGTTAAAGGACTGTGTCCGTATCCAGTCCACTAGCGGAACGACAGGACGCCGCGTCGTTGCTTTCTATACCCAGGAAGATATCGATATCTGGGATGAGTGTTGTGCCAGAGCGATCGTGGCAGCCGGGGGAACCAATGAGGATGTCTGCCATGTCTGCTACGGTTATGGTCTGTTTACCGGCGGTCCTGGATTAAATGGCGGCTCCCATAAAGTGGGTTGTCTGACGCTTCCGATGTCTTCCGGTAACACGGAGAGACAGTTACAGTTCATGACAGACCTCGGTTCCACCATTATCTGCTGTACTCCGTCTTATGCGGCTAATCTGGCGGAAGCCATCAACGAGAGAGGGCTTCGTGATAAGATTAAGTTAAAAGCCGGTATCTTCGGTGCGGAACCATGGACAGAGGAAATGCGCCACAGCATCGAGGAGATGCTGGGAATCAAGGCGTATGACATCTATGGTCTGACAGAGATTTCCGGTCCTGGTGTTTCCTTCGAGTGTGAGGAGCAGGCAGGCATGCATATCCAGGAAGACCATTTCATTCCGGAGATCATTAATCCGGAGACCGGAGAAGTGCTTCCGGAGGGAGAGGTAGGCGAGCTGGTATTTACCTGTATTACAAAGAAGGCGTTCCCGCTTCTCCGTTATCGTACCCGTGATCTTTGCTATCTGACCAGAAAGCCTTGCTCCTGCGGACGTACGCACATCCGTATGCATAAACCGATGGGCAGAAGCGATGACATGATGGTCATCAAGGGCGTCAATGTATGGCCGTCCCAGATTGAGTCCGTTCTTCTCAATCAGGGATATCAGGCAAACTATCAGATTGTTGTTGACCGTATCGGAAACAACGATACCTGTGAGGTACAGGTAGAGCTGACGCCGGAGATGGCGGCTGATCATTCTGTATCTGTGGAAGACAGAGAGAAGAAAGTTGTAAAGGGACTGAAATCCATGCTCGGCATCAAAGTGGATGTCAAGGTTGTGGAGCCGAAGAGCATCACAAGAAGTGAGGGCAAGGCAGTCCGTGTCATCGACAAGCGTGACCTGTACAAATAGTACTTGCTGAACTGTGTTTTGATTCTGTCACAGAGTCATAAAAAATGTAAAAATGTCAATGGAAGATTTATTGTACAAAAAGAGATAAAAAATACTGCGTTCGGATATATGACAAATGCCGGACGCAGTATTTTTATCTGTAGGAGTATCCGTTGGACTACTTAAGGATACAATTTGCACTTAAAGATATAATTAATAAAAATGAAAAACACAAGCGTTTTGTCCTGTGTTATAATAAACAGCGATAAAAACAGAAAAATATATTAGAAGAAAGGAACGAATTATGAGTATACGAATAGGAATCATGGGCTATGGTAACCTGGGAAGAGGGATTGAGTGTGCCATCCGGCAGAATGCGGACATGGAGCTTGCCGCTGTTTTTACGAGAAGAGATCCGGAAACAGTTTCTGTTCTCACAGAAGGTGTCGCTGTGTGCAGCGTTTCTGAAGCAGAGCAGTGGAAGGATAAGGTCGATGTAATGATCCTCTGCGGCGGCAGCGCCACAGATCTGCCGGAACAGACACCGAAATATGCTTCCATGTTCAATGTGGTGGACAGCTTTGATACCCACGCGCGGATTCCGGAGCACTTTGCCAATGTGGACGCGGCGGCAAAGGAAAGCGGCAAGGTCGGCATCATTTCCGTGGGTTGGGATCCGGGAATGTTCTCTCTAAACCGCCTGTATGCCAATGCGATCCTGCCGGACGGAAAAGATTATACCTTCTGGGGCAAGGGCGTCAGTCAGGGACATTCTGACGCGATCCGCCGGGTGGAAGGTGTCAGAGACGCCAAACAGTACACGATTCCAGTGGAAGCAGCCCTGGAAGCGGTAAGAAACGGAGAAAATCCGGAACTTTCCACCCGTCAGAAACATACAAGAGAGTGTTTTGTCGTTTTGGAAGAGGGAGCGGACGCTGCAAAGGTGGAAGAAGAGATCAAGACGATGCCGAATTATTTTTCTGACTACGATACGACAGTACATTTTATCAGTCAGGAAGAACTGGACAAAAACCACAGCGGCATTCCGCACGGCGGCTTTGTGCTGCGAAGCGGCAAAACCGGCTGGGAAGGTGAGCACAGTCATCTCATCGAGTACAGCCTGAAACTGGACTCCAATCCGGAATTTACGTCCAGTGTTCTGGTCGCTTATGCGAGGGCGGCGTATCGCCTTTACAAAGAGGGACAGAGCGGTTGTAAGACTGTGTTTGATATCGCGCCGGCGTACTTAAGCAGCAAGAGTGGTGAGGAGCTGCGGGCTTCCATGCTGTAAGACTCCCGGATATCAAGTCAGGCGGTTGTCTGCTGCAAAAAATATAGCAATACATGAAAAGGTGTCGGCAGAATATTGCCGGCACAGATAAAAAGGAAAAATATATGAAAAATGTACATATCATGGATCATCCGTTGATCCAGCATAAAATTTCCCGTCTGCGGGATAAAAATACCGGAACCAATGAGTTTCGTAAAATTGTGGAAGAGATTGCGATCCTGATGGGATATGAGGCGTTTCGTGATCTGCCTTTGCAGGATATCGAAGTGGAGACGCCCATTGAGAGCTGTATGACGCCGGTGATCGCCGGGAGAAAGCTGGCGGTGGTTCCGGTGCTCCGCGCTGGTCTTGGCATGGTGGGAGGCATTACTACGCTGGTGCCTTCCGCAAAGATTGGTCACATCGGACTTTACCGTGATCCGGTGACCCACGAACCGCACGAGTACTATTGCAAACTTCCGGAATCCATAGAGGAACGACTGGTTGTCATGGTAGATCCGATGCTTGCCACCGGAGGCTCCGCCATCGCTGCTCTGAACTTTATCAAGCAGCGGGGCGGAAAAAATATCAAATGTCTCTTTATCATCGCCGCGCCGGAAGGACTCCATGCTCTGCAGGAGGCGCATCCGGATGTGGAGATCTACATCGGACATCTGGACAGAGAGCTCAATGAAGCGGCTTATATCTGTCCGGGGCTTGGCGATGCCGGAGACCGGATTTTTGGAACGGAATAGAACGGTGATATGGCCGTCCTGTGAATGATTATCATATTTGCAGTATTTACTACCGGAAAGCATCTTCTCCCAGCAGTGTCACGGCATTTCCTGAGAAAATGTGTTCTTTTTCCGTGTCGGTAAATGGCATGGCGTTGATACGACTGATGTAATCAGCCTGGTCCTGCCATGGAGAATCCGTCGCAAAAAGGATGCGGTTTGTACCGTGTTTACGGCAGAGGCGGATGAAGTCTTCGTCACGAAGATTCATTTCCTCGTATGGAGATTCTTCTGTGGCAGGATTTTTTGTGATCGGACCGATGGAGAAAGCGGTATCCAGCCAGACCGGCGCGCCTGCCAGATCCCGTTCCACCTCCTGCCAGCAGTCCCAGTTGCCCATATGGGCGAGAACAAACTTCTCCGGGTGCACTTCATCAATGACATGTAAAATGTGAGCGACGCTGCAGTAGTTGCGGTCATAGATCCCGATGTCCATGCCGGCATGCGTCAGGATGATCAACCCCTCCTCGGTGGCACAGTCGATGATGCGAAGCATACGAATGTCATCCAGGCTGATATTCTGGTAAGCAGGATGGATCTTGATACCGGCGATGTGGTTTTCCCGCAGGCGCCGGATCTCTTTTTTGTAATCCGGGTAATCTGGATGCATGCCGCCGAAGGTGATGATACCCCGGGAGAGGAGACTCTCCCGGTTTTTTATCATGGAACTGTTGATCTTCTCCACCTGTTCCGGACTGGTCATGACCGGAAGATTGACGGAATAATCGACGCCGGCGCGCTCCATGGAAGCGGTGAGTCCGTCCATGGAACCGTCCGTGTAGGCCAGTATATGGGCGGCCATCCCCAGTTTTTTTACTACCTTCGAAGATATTTTCTCCGGAAAGGTGTGAGCGTGAAAGTCAATGATCATGCAATCATCTCCTAGCGATAAGATTTTGCCAGTTTTTCAAAGGCGTCAAGAGAACGTTTTACCATCTCAGTCTGTACGCAGTAGGAGACGCGGGCATGTCCCGGACAGCCGAAACCTGCGCCCGGCACGACCAGCAGATTGTATTCTTTTGCGCGTTCACAGAAAGCTACATCGTCTTCTTCCAGGGTGCGAGGGAACATGTAGAAGGTTCCGCCCGGCTCTACCACATGGAAGCCCAGATCACGCAGTCCCTTCATGAGGATGTTTTTGTTTGTCTCATATACGGAAGTGTCTGCGGTCAGGTCCGCGCACATCGCGCAGACTCTCTGGAACAGGCCGGGAGCGTTGACGTAGCCCAGAGAACGTCCTGCGCCGGCAATGGCAGCGTAAACCATTTCGTGGTCATCCATCTCGTCAGGAACAACGATATATCCCATACGTTCGCCCGGAAGGGAGAGAGATTTGGACCAGGAGTAGCAGACCAGTGTGTTTTTATAATATTTTGGCACGTAAGGAACCACAGTGCCGCCGAAGGCAATCTCCCGGTATGGTTCGTCAGTGATCAGGTAGATCGGCTGACCATACTCTTCGGATTTGGCGGTCAGCATGGACGCCAGCTTTTTGATGGTCTCCTCGGAATAGACTGCGCCGCTTGGGTTGTTCGGGGAGTTGATGATGACTGCCTTTGTATTTGGGTTCAGAGCTTTCTCAAAAGCGTCAAAATCAATCTGGAACGCCTCGATGTCGGCAGGGATCAGTGTCATGGAAGCGCCGGCACCCTCGATGAATACTTTATATTCCGGGAAGTACGGAGCGAAAACAACAACTTCGTCTCCGGGATTACACAGACCGTTTAAGCAGCAGCAAAGAGCGGCAGCAGCTCCCACAGTCATGTAGAGATTATCTGCGTGGAAAGCGGTGCCGAAGCGTCTGTTTAAGGAGTCCGCGATCATCTGGCGTACACCGGCGTCTCCCTGGGCGCTTGTATAGCCGTGAAGAACGACAGGGTCCATCTCCCGGATCAGCTTCATGGCTGTCTCATTGACAGCATCCGGCGCCGGAACGCTCGGATTTCCGATGGAAAAGTCAAAAACATTTTCCGCGCCGATCTCAGTGGCGCGCTGCTTGCCGAATTCGAAAAGTTCGCGGATGACAGAGCGCTGTGTGCCCAGTCCGACCATTCTTTCATTTAACATAAGTATATACCTCTTTTCTATAATGGATGATTCGTCATTATACTGAAAATCAATGTCAGTACATTAGTATGATAATAGAAAATGTATGATCTGTCAACGCAGTGCAGTAGTAAACTGCCGGCATATGGACAGAGGAAATCCGCCGGCTCCCGGCAGCAAGGTTTGCCGGGCAAACAGCAGCCGTCCGGTTGACTTTTTGCCCGTGATATGTTATTTTAACATGGATGAAATACTTTAGCAAATAAAATTGAAAAAGTATTAAAATTTAAAGCGATAAAGAGGGAAAGAATATGCCTGTTACAGATTTACTGGAGCGGAATCACAAGCTCTACGGCGATGAGGTGGCGCTGGTGGAGCTGAATCCGACGATGAAAGATACGAGAAGAACCACCTGGAAAGAATACGATCTGGTACAGCAGACTTCTCCGATGCCGTATCGGAGGGAGATTACCTGGAGTATCTTCGATGAGAAGGCAAACCGGGTGGCAAATATGCTGTTAAGCCGCGGGATTCAGAAAGGCGACCGGGTGGCGATCCTCATGTTTAACTGCCTGGAATGGCTGCCGATCTATTTTGGTATCTTAAAGACAGGTGCGATCGCCGTGCCGTTTAATTTCCGTTTTTCCGCGGAGGAGATTCAGTACTGCGCGAACCTGGCGGAAGTCCACATCCTGTTTTTCGGTCCGGAGTTTATCGGACGTATCGAGTCCATTGAGGAAGAACTGAGCAGGGGACGCCTTCTCATTTATGTGGGAGATGGCTGCCCGACTTTTGCGGAGAGCTATATGGAACTGGTGGCAGATTGTTCCAGTCAGCCGCCGCTCATCCGTCTGGAAGAGGATGATGACGCCGCCATCTATTTTTCATCGGGAACGACCGGTTTTCCAAAGGCAATCTTACATAATCATGAGAGCCTGATGCAGGCAGCGCAGATGGAGCAGAAGCATCATCAGACGAGCCGGGACGATGTGTTCCTGTGCATTCCTCCCCTGTATCACACGGGAGCCAAGTTCCACTGGATGGGCAGTCTGTACGCCGGAAGCCGGGCGGTACTCCTGAAGGGAACGACGCCGGAGATCATTCTGGACGCTGTGTCCAAGGAACATTGTACGATCGTCTGGCTCTTAGTGCCGTGGGCGCAGGATATTCTGGACAGTCTGGACAGGGGAGAACTCAAGTTGTCGGATTATGAGCTTGACCAGTGGAGGCTCATGCACATCGGCGCGCAGCCGGTTCCGTCGTCTTTGATCAAGCACTGGAAGGAGTATTTCCCGCATCATCAGTACGATACGAATTATGGCTTGTCAGAATCCACCGGTCCCGGCTGCGTACATCTTGGCATGGAGAACATTGATAAGGTCGGCGCTATCGGCATACCGGGGTATCGCTGGGAGTGCAAGATCGTGGATGAGAACGGAGAGACAGTGAAGCAGGGTGATGTCGGTGAGCTCTGTGTGAAAGGACCGGGACTTATGACCTGTTATTATAACGACCCGGAGGCCACCGCGCAGGCACTGCGGGACGGCTGGCTGTTTACCGGCGATATGGCAATGCAGGATGAGGATGGTTTTTATTTTCTCGTAGACCGGAAGAAGGACGTCATTGTCAGCGGCGGAGAAAATATTTATCCGGTGCAGATTGAGAATTTCCTGAGCGCCTATGATAAGGTGAAAGACGTGGCGGTCATTGGACTGCCGGATAAGCGTCTGGGAGAGATCACCGGGGCGATCATCTCCGTGAAGGATGGTATGGAATGTACGGAAGAAGAGATCGACGCTTTCTGCAGAGAGCTGCCGCGGTACAAACGGCCGAAAAAGATCATTTTTGCGGACGTACCGAGAAATGCCACCGGTAAGATCGAAAAGCCTGCACTTCGTAAAAAATATGGCGCGGAACATCTGGTGGCACAGCAAAACAGAGGATAGGCAAGTGTACTGACCCGTTCATTTTCAGTATAATGGCGAAGAATGCGTTTTCATTCATAAGCTGCCGTAAAGAACAGTTTCCCATGCAGACCCTGAAAAAATGTTCAGGTAGTCTGCGGGGAAGGCTGGTTTTTTATGGCAGCTTTTTTGCGCGACCTTCTTTTTTTGGGAGGTCTATTGTATTTTTCAGGAAGAAACGGTAAGATAGGGAACGGAAGGAGAGTAGAACTTATGAAAATCACTTTATTTCCTACATTAAGAAATTATAAAAAGGAATATCTCGCGAAGGATGTGTTTTCCGGCATCATCATCGCCGCGGTATCCATCCCGATCTCCATGGGATATGCGCAGATCGCCGGATTGCCTGCGGTGTACGGTCTGTATGGTTCCGTGCTGCCGATTCTGTTCTTCGCCCTGTTTTCCACATCGAGACAGTTTATTTTCGGTGTGGACGCGGCTCCCGCGGCCATCGTGGGCGCTGCCCTGACGACTCTGGGGATCGCCGGTGAGAGCGATGCCGCCATGCAGTATGTGCCGATGATCGCGCTGTTTGCCGGACTGTGGCTGCTGCTGTTTTATCTGCTCCATGCAGACCGGATCGTGGATTTTATCTCCACGCCGGTCATGGGAGGGTTTATCAGCGGGATCGCTGTGACGATCATCCTCATGCAGGTGCCAAAGCTTCTGGGCGGCACAGCGGGGACCGGGGAGCTTCCGGAGTTGCTCCATCATCTGGCGGAAACACTGGTACATATCAACGGGCTTTCCGTTCTTCTCGGCGTTTGTTCCCTCGTGGTTTTGCTTCTCGGGAAGAAATGGATCCCGAAGTTTCCCATGGCGGTGGCGGTCATGGTGGTCGGTGTGATCCTGACGGCAGTGTTTCATGTGCAGGAGTATGGCGTTTTACTGCTTGATCAGGTGGAAAATGGCCTGCCACGGCTTTTTCTCCCGGATTTTTCCCAGGTGAATCTGACACAGGCAGCGGGAAGAGGTCTGATGGTCGCTGTGGTCATCATGGCGGAAACGCTGCTCAGTGAAAATAATTTTGCGGCAAAAAACGGGTATCGTCTGGATGACCGGCAGGAGATTCTTGCCTGCGCGGCTGGCAATATCGCCGCGGCGGCGGTTGGCTGCTGCCCTGTCAACGGAAGTATCTCGAGAACTTCCATGAATGAACAGTATGGGGGAAAGACACAGGCGGTGTCACTGACGGCAGGGATTTTCCTGGCAGTCATTCTGCTGTGTGCCACCGGATTCATCGGTTACCTTCCGGTACCGGTGTTGACGGCCATCGTGATCTCCGCCCTGTTAAATGTGGTGGAAGTGCATCTGGCTGTCCGGTTATTCCGGGTGAGCCGGCAGGAGTTTCTGATCTTTATGACGGCCTGTGTGACCGTCCTTCTTCTGGGAACGATATACGGTGTTATCGTCGGTATCCTGCTGTCCTTTGTGGCAGTGATCTTAAAAGCGACGAATCCGCCGCGAATGGCTCTCGGGATGATCCCCGGAAAAGAAGACTTTTATGAGCTGGAAAAGAACCGGTTTGCCTACCCGGTGAGTCAGGTGGTCATCTACCGTTTCAGTGAGAATCTGTTCTTTGCCAACATCAAAATCCTGCAAAATGATATCTTGGGAAAGGTCAGGGAAGACACGAAGGCGGTGATCCTTGACGCCGGTGCGGTCAACAGCATAGATATCACGGCGGCAGACGGGCTGGTGCAGATCGCTGACAGCCTGAAAAAGAGAGGAATCCGGTTTTATATGACCGAACATTCAGAAAATGTAAATGAACAGCTGCGAAAGCTGGGAGCCGGTCATCTCATTGAGGAGGGCATGGTGCGAAGGACGATCTTATCTGCTCTGCACGATCTGGGACTTCGGGAGCCGTTTGCTCTGGAGATACCGGAGGAAGAGAAAGAAATGGTACGGCGGAAACATTTTTATGCACTCACCCCGGAGGAGGAGAATTCTCTCGAGGAGTTTGCCTGGGCTTTCGGCACAGACACGGTGCGGGAGCTGGAAAAATGCGTACACTCCGTTGTCGGGCAGATTCATGGGATCTCGGATGTGGAGAATCTTTCTGAAGCCGGTCTGGAGGAAAAACTTTCCTTCTGGCATTCGCTGGGACCGCTCGATGAAGATGAGCTTCTGCGGAGACTGGAGCTGCATATCGATGAATTTCCGGCGGAAGTGCGGGAGAAGAGTTCTCTTGTGCTGAGTCTCATTGAGCGGAGAAGGCGGGTTCTCAGAGATAAGCTGCTTCGCGAGCATCCGGGGGTAAAGGAACATCTGGATGAAAAGCAGGAGCGGATGGAACGCAGACTGCAGAAGCAGAATCCGGAAGGAATGCAGAGATTGCAGGAACTCTGCGGCGGAGAAAAAACCACCTCCGCCACAGGGAAAGATCAGACAAGTGACGGAGATGGTCCGATAGAAAGCGTATGAACGCGCGTGCGCGTGTAGTTTCCAATCAGTCACCCAGCGCAGTTTTCTGCGATACGGTGTTTGTCTTGTTGTAACAGGAGAACACTTCTTCCATCAGCTTCTCATCCGGTTTCGGCGTGAGAAGACTGACAACCGGCACAATGACGAGACCGGCCAGCATGGCGATGGAGCCACAGTTGATCGGTGAACGCATGAAAGCCGGGAGCAGTGCCGGGGCTGCCATGTCGACGATCATCAGAATACAGCCAAACAGGAAGGAAGCCCAGCAGGCAGCCGTTGTGGTGCGTTTCCAGTAAAGGGAGTAGAGGAACGGAGCCAGAAAGGCGCCTGCCAGTGCTCCCCAGGAGATACCCATCAGCTGAGCGATGAAGGTGATATTGCTCCTGTACTGGATCAGGGCGAGGATCGCTGAGATGGCGATAAATACCACGATCAGCACCCGGATGATCAGTACCTGCCGTTCATCCCGCATTTTCTTAAAGAAAATGTCCCGGATAAAATCAATCGTCAATGTAGAACTTGACGCGATGACCAGGGAGGAGAGGGTCGACATGGAGGCGGACAGCACGAGGATGACCGTCAGGGCGATGAGCGCCGGGCTTAAGTTCTCCAGCATGGTCGGGATGATGGAATCGTAACCGCCGGCGGCAAGATCGATCTGGTCGGAGAACAGGCGTCCGAATCCGCCGAGAAAATAGCAGCCGCCAGCCACGATGAGGGCGAAGACCGTGGAGATAAAAGTTCCCTTTTTGATGGAGTCTTCATCCCGGATGGCGTAGAACTTCTGTACCATCTGCGGCAGTCCCCAGGTACCGAGAGAGGTCAGGATGACCACGAACATCAGATTCATCGGTTCCGGCCCGAAGAAGGAAGCAAAGATGCCCGGTGTATCGGAAACGCTCGGGTCACTCACCCGCGCCATTCCGTCCAGCGCAGCGGCCATACCGCCTTTACTGTTGATGACTGCCGCCACGATGACAACGATGCCCACCAGCATGATGATACCCTGGATAAAGTCATTGATCGCAGTGGCCATATATCCTCCGGCGATCACATAGACGCCTGTCAGCACAGCCATGATGATGATGCAGACAGAATAATCAATATGAAACGCCATGCCAAACAGACGGGACAGTCCGTTGTAGAGGGAGGCTGTATACGGGATCAGGAAGACAAAGATGATGGCGGAGGCCGCGATCTTTAAAGAAGGACTCTGAAACCTCTGCCCGAAGAACTGCGGCATTGTGGCGGAATCCAGATGCTGGGACATGACCCTCGTCCGCCGTCCGAGGATCATCCAGGCCAGCAGGGAGCCGAGGATCGCATTACCGATACCGGCCCAGGTGGCGGCGATACCGAAGCGCCAGCCGAACTGCCCGGCATAGCCGACGAAGACGACGGCAGAGAAATAGGAGGTACCGTAGGCGAATGCTGTCAGCCATGGACCTACGGAGCGGCCTCCCAGAACAAATCCTTTCACATCAGTTGCATGCTTTCTGCAGTAGAATCCGATGCCGATCAATATGGCAAAGTAGATGATCAGAACAATGAGTTTCATAACTTTTTCCCTTTCTATCACAATATGTGTATTCTTTATTTTTACCATTGTCTGATTTTGTACATTTTTTCTTTGACACTTTAACGGTAAAAACTATAAAAACTTTAACACATAAAATCAAAAAAGTCAACAAAAGTTATAATAAGTATCATAGAAAAAAGATTGTCACATAAAATAAAAAGAGAGGAGATGGTATAAAGCATTGCAATTTACAGGAGGATGTTATATGTCAAACATTAATGTAGCAATTGCGGATGATAACGAGAGAATCCGTCACAATCTGAAGGATATTGTATCAAGAGAGCAGGACATGACGATCGTGGGAAGCGCCTCCGATGGCGTGGACGCAGTGTCCATGATCCGCCGGACACACCCGGATGTGGTGCTCCTCGATATCATCATGCCGAAGATGGACGGGCTCGGAGTGCTCGAAGAGATACAGAAAGATAAAGAGATGGAGAAAAAACCGGCATTTATCGTGCTGACTGCCATGGAACAGGAGATGATCACAAAGGAGGCGCTGAGCCTCGGGGCATGGTATGTGATCCTAAAACCCTTTGACCAGCAGGCGCTGATGAAGAAGATCCGGCAGGTGAAAGAAGGAAAATGTACGAAAGAGGAATCGGGAAAACTGATTTCCATGGAGAAAGAGCAGGAAGAGGAAGATCAGGAATACCGGCTGGAAGTGATCGTGACAAATATTATTCACGAGATCGGTGTTCCCGCCCATATCAAAGGGTATCAGTATCTGCGGGATTCGATAAAAATGGCGGTGACGGACATGGATATCCTGAATTCCATCACAAAACAGCTTTATCCGACCATCGCAAAAATGCATAAGACAACACCCTCCAGAGTGGAGCGTGCCATCCGTCATGCCATTGAAGTGGCATGGAACAGAGGAAAGATGGACACCATTCATGAGCTGTTTGGTTACACCATTCAGTCCGGAAAGGGAAAACCGACCAACTCGGAGTTTATCGCACTGATCTCGGATAAAATCCGGCTGGAATACAAAAATGCCATAGATTTTAATAAACTGCAGTAAATGTTACGGAGGACCTTGCATATGAAAACAATCAATATTTTAGTCGCAGACCACTCAGAAACCACAAGAAAAGAATTCGCCGATTTTTTTGAGAAGAGAAAAGACATGCATCTTATGGACAGCGTGGATAACGGGCAGGACGCCTGTAACGCTATCCTGAACAGAAAGCCGGATATCGTACTGCTTGACGTGGTGCTCCCGGTGATGGACGGGTTTTCTGTGATCGAGAAAGTAAACGGAGATGACAGCCTTCTGCATGCGCCGGCATTTATCGTGGTCTCCTCGATCGGAAACCAGTCCATGATCGAATGTGCCTGCAAGCTGGGTGTCGCTTATTACATATTGAAGCCGTTTAGTCTGGACAACCTTGCCAGGAGAATCCTGCAGATCGCGGCAGCCAGAGAGGAGACGCTGCGGCAGAAAAAGGTTGAGGAAGAAACGTCCGGCAAGAAGGAGACCAGAGCGCTCTCTGCCGCCGGTTACACGGAAAGCAGCCTGGAAGCGGACATCACCAGTATCATCCGGGAGATCGGGATCCCGGCGCATATCAAGGGCTATCAGTATATCCGGGAAGCGATCATGATGACGGTCAACGATATCAATCTTTTAAATTACATTACCAAACTTCTGTATCCTACCATCGCAAAGAAATATAAGACGACTTCAAGCAGTGTGGAGCGGGCAATCCGCCATGCCATCGAGGTGGCCTGGAACCGGGGAAGGATCGACGTGCTGGAGGAACTGTTTGGGTACACGGTGAGTGCGGGAAAAGGCAAACCGACGAACTCGGAATTTATCGCTCTCATTGCGGACAAGCTTCGGTTAGAATACCGGATGCATGCCTGAGAGAAGGTGGCGTTGTTCAGGGAAAATTGCCAGATTTTTCATGGCGGACGATACATTTTTTGGAAAAAATTCTCATAAAAGCATTGAAACTCTGTTTCATCTATGATAAAATGGCGGGACTTGTCTGTAAAGCAGCGGACAGGTCTTGCCTTCTTTTGTTGCAAGAGAGATAACAGGAAGATGTTATCACAAAGGAAGAGAAAAGAATCACAAAAGAAAAGGAGAAAAGGAATGGGTATACTGGAACTGTTTGTTATCGCAGTCGGGCTCTCCATGGATGCCTTTGCGGTTTCCATCTGTAAGGGACTTTCCGTACCGCGGGCAAAAAAAAGTCAGCTTCTTGTCACAGGACTCTATTTTGGAGGATTTCAGGCGTTGATGCCGCTCATCGGTTATCTGCTGGGCGTCAATTTTCGTCAGTTTATCACCAGCGTGGATCACTGGATCGCATTTGTACTGCTTGTGATCATCGGCGTGAATATGATCCGGGAGGCGAGAGAGGAAGCGGAAGAGCTGGATGCGTCTTTTTCTGTGACAGCCATGCTGCCGCTTGCGGTGGCAACCAGTATCGATGCTCTGGCTGTCGGCATCACTTTTGCGTTTTTGCAGGTGGATATCGTTCCTGCAGTCGCACTGATCGGTGTCACAACTTTTGTATTGTCCGTGATCGGTGTCAAAATCGGTAACATTTTCGGAGCAAAGTACAGATCTTTCGCCGAAATTGCCGGAGGAATCGTACTTATTTTGCTTGGATGCAAAATTTTATTAGAACATTTGGGCATTTTGTTATAGAATAGAAGCAGGACTCTTTCTTGTTTTAGAAAAATTTCTGTAAAAATATAATCTGGAATTCCGGGCAGTGCAAAACAGCTTCCTCGGGGAAGGCGGCGATCGACTCCATGAGAATTCTGAGACGGGAGGATATTATGAAAAAGATACTCTATGCAGCAGCGGAATGTGCTCCGTTTATCAAGACAGGGGGGCTTGGCGCCGTGGTGGGCTCTCTGCCAAAACAATTAAAGAAAAGGGGTTATGATGTCCGTATCGTACTTCCCGCCTATGCGTGTATAGATGAGAAGTGGAAAAAACAGATGTCCGTGTCACTGCCGTTTCCGGTCCACATGGGCTGGCGGAGACATCCGGTCACCATCAATACACTGGAGTATGAAGGAATTCCATGTTATTTTCTGGCTTGTGACCATTATTTTTCCTGGGGCACTCCGTACACGGAGATGTGGAAGGATATCGAAAAGTTCTGTTTCTTTTCAAGAGCAGTGCTGGAAATGTTATCTTATCTGGAGTTTGAGCCGGATATTATCCACTGCCATGACTGGCAGACCGGCATGATTCCGGTATATCTGAAAGCGTTGTATGGGGAGAATCCATACTATAAAAACATCAGGACGGTGATGACCCTCCACAATATGCGCTTTCAGGGAACGACAGATGTGGGAACTATGAAGGATATCACCGGTCTGCCGGACTCTTTCTTTACCTTTGACCGGCTGGAGTTTTACGGTCAGGGAAATATGTTAAAAGGCGGTATCGCTTTTGCCGATAAAGTGACGACAGTGAGCCGGACATACGCAAGGGAGATTCAGGAGCCGGAATACGGAGAAGGGCTTCATGAGCTGCTCCGTTACAGAGAGAAGGATCTCAGTGGGATCGTCAATGGGATCGATTATCAGATATACAGCCCGTCAACGGACGAATATATCAAGTATCATTATAACAGCACCACGTTTCGGAAGGCGAAAAAGAAGAATAAAGTCTGCCTGCAGAGGAAGACAGGACTTCCGGCAGATAAAAATATGTTTACGGTATGCATCATTTCCCGCCTGACAGAACAGAAAGGCCTGGATCTTCTCGTCCCGCTGCTGACAGATTTTCTGGAGAAGGATGTGCAGCTCTACATTCTCGGCGGAGGAGAAGAACGGTATGAAGGAATCTTTTCCAGCGTAAAGACACGATATCCGGATAAAGTTTTCTTCGCCACAGACTACGACGATGCGCTGGCAAAATATATGTATGCCGGCTGTGACGCGACGCTGATGCCGTCAAGGTTTGAGCCGTGCGGTCTGTCACAGCTTATGGCATTTCGGTATGGTACCGTGCCAATCGTCCGGCTGACGGGAGGATTGCGGGATACGGTACAGGTGTATGATCCCCGCTATCATACGGGCACCGGATTTGGATTTGAAGCGTACTCCGTGGAGGAACTCCGCAAGACGCTGCGGGAGGCGCTTTCGCTGTATCAGAACCGTCCGGAAGAGTGGAACGGCATCGCGGAGAGGGACATGAAGGAGAATTATTCCTGGAATACGTCCTGCAAAGAGTATGAGAAATTATATGAAAGTATGTAACCGGTATTTTTAGTTATAAGAGAATAAAGAAAAGATACAGCCCGACTGTCAATAGTTTCCGACAGCCGGGCTGTTTTGTCAGGAGGAGAAACTCTCTGACTTTCCATAAATAAAGATGTATCTTCTGTTTTGATACAAAACAGAACCGTTACAAAACGATCATGTATCAGAAAATGTGATAATTTACGACCAGCGCCGCGAACACAATGGATACCATGGACAGCAACTTGATCAGGATGTTGATAGAAGGTCCGGACGTATCCTTAAACGGGTCGCCGACCGTATCGCCGACAACGGCTGCTTTGTGGCAGTCGCTGCCTTTGCCGCCGTACGCGCCGCCCTCGATGTATTTCTTCGCGTTATCCCAGGCGCCGCCGGCATTTGCCATGAAGACAGCCATCAGAAAACCGGTGGCAGTCGCCCCGGTCAGAAGACCGATGACGCCGTTATAGCCGAGGATCAATCCGGTGACGACCGGCGTGATGATGGCAAGGAGCGTCGGGGCAATCATTTCCCGAAGGCTGGCTTTTGTACAGATATCGACACATTTCGTGTAATCAGCTTCTGCCTTGCCTTCCATAAGACCGGCAATCTCTCTAAACTGACGACGTACTTCCACAACGATGCTCTGTGCAGCCCGTCCCACGGATTCCATGGTAAGAGCGGCAAACACGAATGGAAGACAGGCGCCGATAAAGATACCGACAAGAACGGTCGGGTTCATGACACTCATGTCAAGGGCAATATCTGCGCCGCCGACTTCCTGTACCTTTTCCACATAGGAAGCGATGAGCGCCAGCGCGGTCAGGGCAGCGGAGCCGATGGCAAATCCTTTTCCGGTGGCCGCTGTGGTGTTTCCAAGGGAGTCCAGGGCATCGGTACGTCTTCTTACATCCGCGTCAAGTCCCGCCATCTCGGCGATACCGCCGGCATTATCCGCGATCGGACCGTAAGCGTCTGTGGCAAGGGTGATGCCGAGGGTAGACAGCATGCCGACAGCAGCGAGGGCGATACCGTAAAGACCTCTCGTGGAGTCGATGAATCCACCGGAAAATGCGTAAGCAGCCATGACACAGACAGCGATGATGATGATCGGAACAGCAGTGGAGAGCATACCAAGGCTGAGACCGCCGATGATAATGGTGGCGGAGCCTGTTTCTGACTGACCGGCCAGATTCTGCGTCGGTTTATACGTATCGGAAGTAAAGTATTCGGTAAAGAATCCGATGAGCACACCGGCGAGCAGTCCGGCTAAAATGGCGAAGTAGAATCCGATGAACTCCTTTCCGAGAACAAACCATACGACCGGGAAGGAGACGATGGCGATTAGAATCGCGCTGGTATTGGTGCCTCTTCGGAGTGCTTTAAGAAGCGTGCTCTGTTCCGTACTTTCTCCTGTCTTTACGAGAAGAGAGCCGATGATGGATGCCAGCACGCCGACTGCGGCGAGGATCATCGGAATGACGACCGCGTTGACGCGGTCCACGGATTCAATCCGGTTAAAGGCGATGACGCCCAGAGCGCAGGCGGATAATACGGAACCCACATAAGACTCGTACAGATCGGCTCCCATACCGGCCACGTCTCCGACATTATCGCCCACATTGTCAGCGATAACGGCAGGATTTCTCGGATCGTCTTCCGGGATACCTACTTCCACTTTTCCCACCAGATCGGCGCCGACGTCGGCTGCCTTCGTGTAGATACCGCCGCCCACACGGGCAAACAGCGCCATGGAAGAAGCACCCATACCAAAGGTCAACATCGTGCTGGTGATATCTTCGATCGGAAGATGGAAGACAAGACGTAAGAGCAGGTACCAGATGGAGATGTCTAAAAGTCCCAGGCCGACCACCGTAAAGCCCATGACGGAGCCGGCGGAGAAAGCGACATTTAATCCCTTGTTCAAACCTTCCTGACAGGCTGCCGCCGTTCTGGCGTTGGCGCGGGTAGCGATCTGCATCCCGACAAAACCGGACAGTCCGGAGAAGAATCCTCCGGTCAGGAAAGCAAACGGTACGAACCAGGTCAGAAATCCGAGCGCTGCCATAACAAAAAGGATGACAAACATACCCGCAAAAAATGCGATCAGTATCTTATACTGGCGTCGCAGATATGCCATGGCGCCCTGATGAATGAGAGAAGAGATCTTCTTCATCCGGTCGTTTCCCTGCGGGAAGCGCAGTACCTTTTGTGCTCTGGTCGCCGCAAAAATAAGAGCGATCACGGAACCAAACAATGTCAATAAAGCCAATAAATTGTCCATTCATTTTTCCCCCTTTTTGAACGGTATTTATACTGATATTATAGCACTTTCACGAAAAATGGGGAAGATATTTGAAAAAATTTTACGATATTTCCCGAATCCCGCTGATATCCGGTTCAATGGTCATGGAATAGTTTGTGTGATAGATCACAAATCCCGGTTTTGCCTGCGGCGGTTTCTTTAAATTCCGACGTTCCGTGTAGTCCACTTCGACTTTCGGGGCGTTTTTTCCCTTGGAATAATAGGCGGCAAGGCGCGCTGCCTCCTCATACGTACGGTCCGGCAGCTCCGTGGCAGTTTCCAGTTTGACGATCACATGGGATCCTGCCATTTTTTTTGCGTGAAACCACATGTCCTTGCCGTTGGCAAACTTAAAAGTCAGTTCCTCGTTCTGAAAATTATTTTTTCCCACATACATGTGAAATCCGTCAGAGGAAATGTAGTGAAACGGCTTGCTTTTTGCCTTGTTTTTCTTTTTGCCCCGGCCCTGTCCATGACGTTTTACATAATTATATTCCATCAGTTCTTCCTTGATCATCGCCAGGTCATTTTCATCCCGGGCGATCTCCAGGGCGTTGCTGATAGATTCCAGATGAAGAAGTTCCGCGTGGGTTTCTTCCACCAGGATAGAAAGCGCTTCAAACGTCCGTTTCAGCTTGCCATAGCGGTCAAAATACTTTTTCGCATTTTCCATAGCGTCTAGCTGCGGGTCCAGAGGAATGGTGATTTCCTGCCCGTCATAATAGTTGACGCACCGAAGCTCTTTTTGTCCCGGTTTTGCCTCATATCCATAGGTGTGCAGTAATTCCCCGTAAATCTTATATTTGTCTTTTTTCTCGGTATCTGCCAGCTGTTTTCTCTGTAAGTCATATTTCTTTGCCGTCCTCTCGATGGCGTTGGAAACGATTTTGCGCAGGTCGGTGGACTTCTGGCGGATGCGCGTCACGATCTCTTTTTCCGCGTAAAAAGTGCGAAGCACCTCAGAAATGGAATCAAAAATTTTTGTCTCCATATCCGGATACATGGTAAACGGCAGGCTGGCAAACTCTATCGGAGTCTTCCCATCATAAACAATATTTGGCTGGTATTGATGTTCATCGATCTGTGTCCGCAGGCGGACAAGCTCTCCGTAAAGAGCGGTCTGTTCCTCCGGGGTAAGGGATGCCATGGCGGCGCTGCCGTCGATCCCCGCCCGGTAGCAAAGCTCGCTGGCAAATACCGGGCTGATACCGGAAAGGCTGGTATAGATGCCTTTTTGTACGGTAGACGCCTTTTTGAGAAGCACCTGTTCCATCCATTCCGGTGTGACGGCGTCAAGAGACACCTTGTCATGGACCGGCGGCGCCATATATGCCCGTCCCGGAAGCACTTCCCGCACAGAACTGATCTGATGGGAAATGTGCTTGATACTGTCGATGATCATCCCCACATCATCGAGAAAAATGATATTGCTGTGTTTACCCATGATCTCGATGATCAGCTTCTTCGTCTGCAGATCTCCCATCTCGTTCAGATGTTCGATGGAGATCTCAATGATCCGCTCCATGCCCGGCTGTCTGACCCCGGTGATCCGTCCGTTGCTGATATGTTTCCGGAGAAGCATACAGAAGTTCGGCGCGGTCAGCGGATTGGATTTATTATCCGGCATGAAATAAACAAGGGGCAGGCTGGCGCTTGCCGAGAGCAAAAGCCGGTACGTTTCTTTCTGATTCTTTATGACCAGCAGCAGCTCGTCCGCCTCCGGCTGATAGATTTTATAGATGCGGCCGCCCGTGAGCAGACGATTCATATCATATACAATATTGGAAATGACAATTCCGTCAAAAGCCATATATATTCCTCCTCTAAAAACTGCGGTGCAGGATACATTTCCTGCGAAATATACCGCCCCGCAGTACATTTTCTGAAAATCCTGCCAAAAGGCAAAAATCCTTATGTACTATAACATAAGGAAGAGGAGCATGTCAAAGAAGAGGAGATCATAAAGGTATGCTGGCTCCTGCCTTTTCATTATGCTAAAATAATACCGTGATGTTTCAAAAATGAAGGAAAAACAGAAATTACATGAGGAGAATGAGAAAATGAAAGAAAGAAAAAGGGAAATAGACATTAAGGCTATTCATGGCATAAAAATTGGTCAGACAGAAAATGTAGCGGCCGGAACCGGATGTACAGTGATCCTGGCGGAAAACGGTATGGCGGCCGGACTCGACGTGCGGGGCGGTGGGCCTGCGTCGAGGGAGTCGGAGTTGATGAATCCGCTGGCGGCAGCACAGGAGATTCATGGAATTGTGCTGGCCGGAGGCAGTGCGTTTGGCTTGGATGCGGCCGGCGGCGTCATGCAGTATCTGGAGGAGAAAGGGGTCGGTTTTGATGTGGGCGTGACAAAGGTGCCATTGGTCTGTCAGGCAGATTTGTTTGATCTGACCGTCGGGGACATGTCCGTGCGGCCGGATAAAGTCATGGGTTATGAGGCCTGTGTAAATGCGGAAAAAGGCAATTACAGAGATGGCTGTTACGGAGCCGGGTGTGGAGCCACTGTCGGAAAATTTGCAGGGATGGATTATTGCATGAAGTCCGGCATCGGCAGCTATGCGGTGCAGATTGGTGGTTTGCAAGTGGGAGCTGTTGTAGCTGTCAATGCGCTGGGGGATATTTATGACTGGAAGAGAGGGCAGAAGATTGCCGGTTTGCTGGCAGAGGATAAGTGTTCGTTCCGGGATACCGTAGAAATAATGTGTGCCAGTACAAATGTTGTCGATAACAAATTTACCGGTAACACAACGATTGGAGTCGTCATTACCAACGCAGATTTAAAAAAACCGGCTCTTTGTAAAATCGCGGGTATGGCGCAGGATGGTTACGCGCGCACGATTCGCCCGGTGCATACCAGTGCCGACGGGGACAGCATTTATGCCGTTTCAGCAGGAAATATAGCGGAAAAGGTGAAGGCCGACCAGGATCTCGTTGGCACACTGGCTGCGGAAGTGATGAGCGAGGCGATTCTTCGCGCGGTGACCAGCGCGGAGAGCGCCTACGGCTTTATATCCTGCAAGGAGTTTTACGCAAAACAGTCTGAGTAAGAGAAGATGCCATATTTTTTGCACATTTCCATGAAAGCCAGCATATTTGGCGTAAGATATTTACTTTTATGGTAAATGATATTGAGATTTCTCCGGATCGGTTCTGTCAGGGGAACCATGGCGACAAGTTTTTCTTCGATATCCCGTTCCACCAGCAGATAGGGAAGCACGGCGACGCCGATGCCCTCCGATACGCCGCGGACAATCGCCTGCGTACTGGAACTCTCCCACACCGGACGGACAGAAATCTGCCGAAGGGCAAAGGCGGCGTCAAGGATTTCTCTGCCGGCGCTGCCGTGTTCCCGCATGAGAAAGGGATATTCGGCCAGCCGGGAGAGGGAGACTTCCGTTTGTCCGGCCAGAGGATGCCGGAGGGGGACGATGGCGCACATGGTATCTTTCATGAAAGGTTCAAAGGTCAGTTCCGGGTGTTCCGGCTGCGTCTCAATGAGTCCGATATCGATGGAATTATCCAGGATATGCTGTTCGATATCGGAGGACTTGCTGATGACGGCTTCCAGGCGCAGTTCCGGGTATTCTCTTTGAAAGTTGCGGGTCAGCGCCGGGAGGATATGCGTGCCGATGGTAATGCTGGTGCCAATGCGGATGGAGCCGACAGCGTCCCAGTTTTTCATTTTCTGCTCCATTTCCTGAAATAACGAAACGATGTGTATGGCGTAACCGTAAAATTCTTTTCCTCCTTCTGTGGGGGAAATGTGCCGGCCAATCCGTTCAAACAGACGAAGTCCGTAATAGTTTTCCAGTTCTTTGACGGCGAGACTGACGGAAGGCTGCGCCAGATGCAGTTTTCTGGCGGCGCCGGTGATACTGCCCTGTTGAAATACTGTCACAAATATTTTCATATAGCGAAGTGTCATGACGATTCTTTCCCTTTCAATACATAATAAAAACACTATCTTTATTATAAAATAATACTATTTTTCTTATGAGTCAAGAGGCGGTATACTGTTGGCAGAAGGAGGAAACTGCCATGGGACAAAAAAGAAAAGTATTATTGCAAATTTTCATATCAACTCTTTATTTAAGCGCCTTCACATTTGGAGGCGGTTATGTCATCGTCACACTGATGAAGAAAAAGTTTGTGGATCAGTATCACTGGATCGAGGAAAAAGAAATGCTCGATCTCATTGCCATCGCGGAATCGGCTCCTGGAGCCATCGCAGTCAACGGAGCAGTGGTGGTGGGATATAAGCTGTCTGGCATTGCCGGCGCGCTTACCGCTGTAGTTGCCACCATTCTTCCGCCATTTGCCATACTTTCTCTGATCTCAGTATTTTATGATGCCTTTCGGGAAAATGTACTGATCAGCCAGATGCTCACGGGAATGCAGGCCGGCGTGGGCGCTGTCATAGCCTCTGTGACCTGTGACATGGCGGCAGGAGTGGTGCGGGAAAAACATCTTTCTTCTATTATAATCATGGGTGTGTCTTTTGCAGCCGTCAGCTTTTTTGGCGTGAATGTCATATATGTGATTCTTGTTTGTCTTGCCCTGGGAATTTTCCAGACGATTATAAAAAATGGTATACATAAAAATAACCATCCGGCCCGAATGGATGAAGGGAGGGTGGGTTTATGATATATTTGCAGCTCTTTTGCAGCTTTCTCCAGATCGGGCTGTTCAGCTTTGGAGGTGGGTATGCATCTTTGCCCCTGATTGAGGATCAGGTCACTAACTTTCATCACTGGATGACCGTCCCGGAATTTACGGATTTGATTACCATCTCTCAGATGACGCCGGGGCCTATCGCTGTCAATTCCGCAACCTTTGTGGGGATTCGCATTGCGGGAATTCCCGGCGCTGTGGCCGCTACGGCGGGATGTGTGCTTCCGTCCTGCATCATCATCTTTATTCTGGCAGGTCTTTATCTGAGATATCGAAATGGCAGTCTTTTAAACAGCGCTCTCACTGCGCTGCGCCCAGCTGTCGTGGCAATGATCGCTTCCGCGGGATTATCTGTTTTGCTGACTGCTTTCTTCCGGAATGAGCAGGAACTGACACTGAGCAGCATCCAATGGGAAATGGTTTTCATTTCCATTCTATGTTTTTTCCTGCTCCGCAAAACGAAAGTAAGCCCGGTGGCGGTGATGCTGCTGGCGGGAGTGATAAAGGTTCTGTTTTCTTTATGAAAACGTAAATCTCCCGAAATTTTGTGTCTACTGCCGATGAACCTCTGATTTTGAACCCTGCTCTATAAAGTACAGGAAAGGATATCGCTGCGTACCGCTTCCGCCGGAGAGTCCGGCGAAGCAGCATTCCTTTTATACGAAAGAAAGGCAGGGTATATTTATGAGAAAATGTAAAAGAACGAAAAAGAAAAAAATCTGTGTTATCGTGCTTGCGGCCGTTATCATCACTGCGGGATGGAAGATCCATTCTGTTGCTCCGATACTTCATTTTTCCCCGGAGTATGAAGAGGGGGCTTCTTCCCGGACAGCCGTGCTGCCGGAAGGGAGCGTTGATCTGAAAGATCTTTACAGCCCTTATGCGGTTCTTGTCGATGTGGAGTCAGGGAATGTGCTTGCCGGGCAGAAGGCAGAGAAGAAAATCTATCCGGCCTCTCTGACAAAAATCATGACAGCCGTCGTTGCCATCGAAAATACAGATGACATGGAGGATAAGACAATGGTTCCGTCCGATATATTTTCCGCGCTGTATGAAGAGGACGCTTCTCTGGCGGGTTTTGCACCGGGAGAGACAGTCGCCTGGAAAGATCTGCTTTATGGTATCCTGCTTCCGTCCGGAGCGGAATGTTGTCTGACCTTTGCAGAGCATATCGCCGGATCGGAGAGTGATTTTGTAAAGTTGATGAATAAAAAAGCGGACGAATTGGGTATGAAAGAGACTCATTTTTGCAACTCGACGGGATTGCAGAACAGCGAACACTACAGCACGGTGAAAGATATCGCCATTTTACTCCGATATGCGCTGAAAAACGATACATTTCGTCAGGCATTTACCACCCGCCGCCACAGTGTTCCGCCGACAAACGAACATCCGGGAGGGTTTACCTTTTATAACACCATGTTTCAGGCTATGGATAACGCCGGTATGACCGATGACGATATCCTGGGAGGAAAGACCGGTTACACGGAAGAAGCCGGGCTCTGCCTTGCCAGTCTGGCCAGGATAGACGGCAGAGAGTACATTCTTGTCACCGCGAAAGCCGACGGAAACCACTACACAGAGCCGTACCATGTGATGGATGCGGAAAATGTATATGAGCAGATCCGGGAAAAATGTCTGTGAACTATCTGTCGTCTTTTACCGTTTTTCTTTATCTTGCCCCACAGCGGGAAAAAAGGTAAGATAAAAGAAGAAAAGTTGAAGGATAAAGGAGGACAAAAAGAATGAATACGACACAGAACATTATTCTTGATTTTTCTCATATTTACCCGGAAGAGATTGAAAGTCAGGTAAAAGGTCTGCGAAGGGTGGACTCAAGCGATATTGAGGGGACAGATATGTACTGCACAAAAGACGCGGAGGAAGAAATCCGCCGTCGGCTGTCGGCGTACAGCCCGCATGGGATACATTTTCTTGATAACGGGAATTACCACTATGTGACAAAACTGTTTGCGGAAAAGATCACTCATCCTTTTTCGCTGGTCCTCTATGACCATCACAGCGATATGCAGACGCCGCTTTTTCCCGATATGACAAGCTGCGGGAACTGGGCGGCAGAGCTTTTGCGAAAGGATAGATTTTTAAAACAGATGGTTCTCGTGGGACCGGAACAGAAAAGTATTGAGGAAATCCCACCGGAGTTTAAAGGGAAACTTGTCTGCATCAGTATGGAAGAAGTTGATAAGCATGCGGTGAACCGGAAGCTGTCAGAGATCAAGATGGATCTTCCGGTGTACATTTCCATTGATAAAGATGTGTTAAACCGGGATGGCGCGCGGACAAACTGGAATCAGGGCGATATGCCGTTAAGGATTCTTGAGCGGCTGCTTCTTGAGGTATTTGAGCATCAGGATGTCATCGGCGTGGATATCTGCGGGGAATGCAGCCCGCTGGAACCGCTGCAGGAGCTTTTAAAAGATGAGAAGATCAATAAGATGACCAATGACGCATTGTATTCTTTTTTGTCGGGACTGTTTCAGATTTTTGAATAAGGGAGAATATTATGATCGATAAAATAATCATCCGTGGCGCGAAAGTACATAATCTGAAAAATATAAATGTGGATGTGCCGCTGCATAAAATCGTGGGGATTGCCGGGGTGTCCGGTTCCGGCAAGTCTTCGCTGGCGCTGGGTGTTTTGTATGCGGAAGGGTCCAGAAGGTATCTGGATTCGTTGTCCACCTACACGAGACGGAGAATGACCCAGGCGGCGAAGGCACAGGTGGATGAAGTACTGCATGTGCCGGCGGCATTGGCGCTTCACCAGCGTCCGGGTATTCCCGGTATCCGAAGCACCTTTGGCACGGGGACAGAATTGTTGAACAGCCTTCGGCTGATGTTTTCCAGGCTGGCCAGCCACCCTTGTCCGAACGGGCATTATCATGAGCCGACACTGGAAGTGGCGGCAGAAAAGGAACTGGTCTGCCCGGTGTGCGGGGTTTCCTTTTATGCGCCGTCGGCAGAGGAGCTGGCGTTTAACAGTCAGGGAGCCTGTCCGAAATGTGACGGTACCGGAACCGTGTGGACGGTGGATGAGACAACTCTTGTGCCGGATCCGTCTCTCACCATTGATGAGGGCGCGGTGGCGCCATGGAAGAGCCTCATGTGGTCTTTGATGACAGACGTCTGCCGGGCCATGGGCGTCCGCACGGACGTCCCTTTTCGGGAACTGACAGAGAAAGAAAAAGAGATCGTCTACCATGGACCGGCGCAAAAGAAACATATTTTCTATATGCCGAAAAATGCGGAGCAGGGGACAGAACTGGATTTTACTTATTTTAATGCCACGTATACCGTAGAAAATGCTCTGGCAAAGGTAAAAGATGAGAAGGGCATGAAGCGGGTGGAAAAGTTTTTAAAACAGGCGCCATGTCCGGATTGTCATGGCACAAGGCTGTCGGAGAAAGCCCGGGCGCCGAAGCTTTGCGGACTGTCTTTGGATGCGGTTTGCCAGATGACGCTGTCGCAGGTAACAGAATGGGTGAGTGATGTACCCGCTTCGCTCCCGGAAGAAATGCGCCCTATGGCAAAAAGCATCTGCGAGTCCTTTGACACAGCAGCCAGGCGGCTGCTGGATCTGGGGCTGGGTTATCTGACTCTTGACAGGGCGTCTTCGACCCTGTCTACGGGAGAGCGGCAGCGAATGCAGCTGGCCCGCGCCGTACGCAACCGGACGACGGGCGTTTTGTATGTTCTTGACGAACCGTCCATCGGGCTGCATCCGGCCAACATCGTGGGACTTACCGGCGTCATGCACGATCTCATTGCCGACGGCAATTCCATTATTCTGGTGGATCACGATACCCAGATTCTCTCCGAAGCGGACTGGATCATTGAGATGGGACCAGGTGCCGGAGCGGATGGCGGACAGGTTATAGCAGAGGGCAGTCCGGCCGCCCTCGCAGAAAATGAACAGTCAAAGATCGGGCCGTTTTTAAAAGAGGCTTACATAAATAACGCTAAGAAGACGCAGGCCGGAGAAAAACAGACGATAAAAGAATCGGATTCAAGAGAAACGACTGCAAAGCTCCGGAGAAAAGATGAAAAAGTTATTATCGGCTCCGCAGAGAATCAGGTCAGCACAGGAATATTTGATGCGGGAAATATCCGTCTTTCCACCGATGCCATTCACACGGTAAAGCCGCTGCAGGTGTCCATTCCAAAAGGAAAGCTGACGGTGGTCACCGGGGTGTCCGGTTCCGGAAAAACTACGTTGATTCTGGAAAGTCTGGTTCCGGCTCTGGAAGCGATGACCCGAAAAGAAAAACTGCCGGAGCATGTGAGAAACATCGAAGCTGAGGGCGTGGAGCAGGTCAAACTTATCGACGCCGCCCCGATCGGCATCAATATCCGCTCTACGGTGGCGACCTATGCCAATGTCCACGACCTGCTGCGAAAGACTTTCGTAAAGCTTCCGGAGGCAAAGCAGGCCGGATACAAGGCCGGAGACTTTTCCTACAATACGGGGAAACTGCGCTGTCCGGTCTGCGACGGTACCGGCGTCATCAGTCTCGATGTGCAGTTTCTGCCGGATGTGGATATCCCCTGTCCGGAATGCCGGGGGTCCCGTTACGCAAAGGAATCCTATAAGATAAAATATCGCGTGAAAGAATCTGCGGTTCGCCGGAAGGAGAAAAATGCGCCAGAATCCCGGCAGACAGATAAATCCGTGGCTGTGTCTACACAGATGAAAGAAACGTCTTTTTCTCTCCCGGAACTGATGTCTATGGATGTGAATACGGCGCTTGCCGCCTGCAAAGGGATGAGAACGGTTTGTCAGAGATTAGAAGTTCTAAAAGAACTGGGACTGGGATACCTCACCCTGGGAGAAGAGACGCCGGGTCTGTCCGGCGGAGAAGCCCAGCGTCTGAAGCTGGCCAGCGAGATGGGCAAGCTGCAGACAGATTCCGTCTTTGTATTTGACGAGCCGACCATTGGTCTTCATCCGCTGGATGTTCAGACGCTCTTTCACGTTTTCCAGACACTGATGGAACACGGCGCCACGGTCATCGTCATTGAGCACGATCTGGACGTAATCCGAAGCGCCGATTATATCATCGACATGGGACCGGGCGGCGGAACCGAGGGCGGGCGGATCGTCGCCGCCGGAACGCCGGAGGAGATAAAAAATACGCCGGAGAGCATCACCGGAAGATTTTTATAGGAGACGTCAATCTGTGACGGGAATCTTTTCCGGTTACCACAGTGGCTTTTTGGCGTCTTCCGGGCTGGCGAACGGGCCTGGCAGAACCGTAAGACCCCGGTGGCTGCCAAAGTAGTCTCTGTCAAAGGTGATGGCGGTGCCGTCCGGATTCTCAAAGCGCTGTTCCGGCTCAAAAGCGCAGCCGAGGGTATCGCTGTGGATCATTTCCGCGGAAAAGCCATTCAGGTAATCATAAAGATTGGTGGACAGGCATGGTGCGCCGTCTTGAGAGATCAGCTCCACTTTTATGTCATGGTCTGCGTCCAGCAGATAATTTTTTTCGTTCTTCCACGGTTTTGCGCCGGCGAAGTACGCGTTGCCGTCTGCCCAAACCGGGAGATGCCGGAAATGGGCCGGTTCCAGTTTTTTCATATCCGGGATGTCCGTATCCATGTCAAACTGCCGTATCCACTCTTCGAAGGTTGGATAGTCGTCAAGCACATGGGCGCCGACTTCCCGGTTTTCTTCGTCGCAGCCTTCTTCGCTGTCCCGAATGATCAGGAACGGTTCTGCCGGCCATTTCTGGACGAAGATATTGTTATAGAAACGGTCGTCTCCGTGGAGAATGGTCATAAATCCCATAACCTCGGTGCGGTGCGGGATGTGGTACGGTGTGTAGCGGGCGCGGTTGACGCCTTCCACGACGCTGTCAGTACCGGCGCCGACGGCGGTAAAAGAGCCGCAGATCAGATTGTGCACCAGGGCGACGCCCTGGGTTGCCAGCCGGAGAGAGGCGTCGGAGAGCAGGATGTTATTGTCGATGAGGGTAGGGCCGTGGCTCACTTCCACGAAGAGATCCTGGCTCATCATACTTCCCTTTAACTGTCTGGCAAAAGCCGGACGCTGGTTGTCGTGGAAGAGGTTTTGGGTGATGCGGACGCCCTGGGCCTCCCAGTCGCACCAGATCCCCATGGTACAGTGGTGAATGTAATTGCGGCGGAAAGTGACGTCGATGGCCGCGTGCATCTTGATGCCGGCGATCTCCGCGCCGCCAAGTTCCATCATGTTGTTGATGTGATGGATATGGTTGTCCTCGATGAGGGAGAACACGCCGCCCATGCGTCCGCAGATGCCGTCCTGTTCGCAGTGATGGATGTTGCAGCGGCGGATGATATGGCTTCCCACCTTTTCTTTGAGCCAGCCGTGGTACTGTCCCCGGCACACGGCATCCCGCTCCATCTGGGTCGGGCTTTTGATATGTTTTGTTGTGAAATAATGGTCATTGTCCGGATCCAGATATTTTCCCAGAGAGATACCGGCACATTTGCTGTTGCTGATATCACAGTCCTCGATGATCCATCCCTTTGACCAGTGTGGACCGATCATGCCATCCTGAAAAGCTGCCGGCGGCGCCCAGGTCGTGGCGGCCTTTTCGATGCGAAAATCGCTGACGGTGATATAATTTCTGCCGGTTTTTTCCGGGAAGAAACATTCCCGCCGCACGTTGATCTCTACCTTTTCTTCGTTGGGATTTTTTCCCTGAAAGTTCGCATAGATCATGGTTCCATTGCCGGCGGTATCTTGCTCGGAGTACCATTTGTAGACAGAAGCCTCCGGATTCCAGGAACACTCGTAAACTTCTCCTTTCAGGCAGGCATCCAGACTGTCCGCCTCGTAGAGCATCTGATCATTGAGATAAACCGCTCCGGTGTGCTTGTTTTTTCCGGCAAAATACCAGTCGCCATAGACGTAGGTCGTGTAAGGATTATAGTCTCCGAAAACAGAGTTGGAGACCCGGCAGACCCAGACATTGCCCTCATAATGTTTCCAGTTTTTGATCTCTTCCGCTCCGGTGATGACTGCGCCCAGCGGTTCTGTGCTCCGGTAAGTGATCCGCGCGTTTTTTTTGCCTGCGCGCCGGGGATTGACATATTCCCGGTAGACGCCGGGAGCTACCAGCACTTCATCGCCCGGATGTGCCGCCTGCGCGGCGTCATTGATAAACCGGAAAGGTCTTTCTTTTGTGCCGTTGCCATCCCGGCCGGCAGCTGCATTTACATAGATGATCATTTTGCTTCTCCTTTTCCTGTTTTTTCTTACGTCCGATTATAACCCGCTTTGTCAGTCCGGTAAAGAGGAAAGTCGTTGGTTGTAATTCAGGGGGAAGTATGGTATCATTTGATAGAATATAAGTTCGAGACAGGAGTTTACAGAAATTGATCGCATATATAAAAGGTACAGCGGTTTACGCTGATGGAGAATGCATTGTGGTGGATAACCGGGGAATGGGCTATGAGGTACGGACTTCCTCTTCCGTCTGCAATAAGATACGGATGGGAGATGAGGTGACGCTCTATACTTATCTGTATGTGCGCGAGGATACGCTGGCGCTCTATGGCTTTCTTACAAGAGAAGAGCTGCGGATTTTTCAATTACTCCTCGGAGTCAGCGGCATTGGTCCGAAGGTGGCGGTTTCCGTACTCTCCACGCTGAGTGTGGAAGATCTGTATTACGCGGTGATCAGCGAGGATGCAAAGAGTATCGCCCGCACACCGGGGATTGGTCCGAAAGGAGCGAAGAGGCTGATTATTGAGTTGAAGGATAAGCTTGATCTGACAGATTTGGGCATTGGAGTCTCTGAGGAGGAACCGGAGGTTTCCCTTTCTCCTGCCGGGGACGGCAGTCAGATCGCAGACACTATGGAAGCGCTCATCGCGCTTGGCTATTCAAACGGTGAGGCCTACCGGGCAGTACATAAGGTACCCGGCGCGGACAGTATGGATGCGGAGCAGCTGTTAAAAGAGGCGCTTAAAAAAGTGATGCTGTGACCACCATATACAGATGCCGGAAGCCGGGATCGCCGGCCGGAACAGATAGGAAAAAAGAACAGGATATGACAGGGTGACGATATGGACAGAATGATTACGACAGAACTGCTGGAAGAAGACATTGCCACAGAAGGCAGTCTCCGTCCGGCGTCATTAACAGAATATATCGGACAGGAAAAGGTGAAAAAGAATCTGAACATCTTCATTCAGGCGGCAAAGATGCGGGGAGAGCCCCTGGATCATGTACTCTTGTACGGACCGCCGGGACTTGGCAAGACGACGCTGGCCGGGATCATTGCCAATGAGATGGGAGGACATCTGAAGATCACTTCAGGACCGGCCATCGAAAAGCCGGGAGAGATCGCAGCAGTGCTGAACGGGTTATCCGACGGGGACGTGCTGTTCATTGATGAGATCCACCGGCTGAACCGGCAGGTGGAGGAAGTACTCTACCCGGCCATGGAGGATTATTCCATTGATATCATGATCGGAAAGGGAGCTTCCGCCCGTTCCATCCGTCTCGACCTTCCACATTTCACGCTGGTGGGGGCTACGACCCGGGCAGGGATGCTCACCGCACCGTTAAGAGACCGGTTTGGCGTGGTGAACCGGCTGGAATTTTACACCGACGAGGAGCTTCGCACGATCGTGGAGCGGTCGGCAGAGCTTCTGGATGTTGAGATCGACAGAGAGGGAGCGCTGGAGATCGGCAGAAGAAGCCGGGGAACGCCGAGACTGGCTAACCGCCTGCTGAAGCGGGTGCGGGATTTTGCGCAGGTCCGCTGTGACGGAGTGATCACAGAACAGGTGGCAAAGGATGCGCTTGATCTGTTGGAGATTGACTCTCTCGGGCTCGATAACACAGACAGGAATATCCTGGATACCATGATCGTCAAGTTCGCCGGCAGACCGGTGGGACTGGATACACTGGCAGCCGCCATCGGGGAGGATGCCGGCACCATTGAGGATGTATGTGAGCCGTTTTTGATCCAGAGAGGACTCATCAAAAGAACGCCGAGAGGACGGGCGCTCACCCCGTATGCATATGAGCATCTGGGGCTGCCTGTTCCGGAGGAGGTCTATTAAACAATACGGGGGATAACATATGGAAAACAAAACAAAGGTATCTGTGGTGATTGACGGGAAGGTCTATATGCTGGCGGGCAACAGCAGCGAGACATATATGCAGCGGATTGCCTCCTATGTGGACGGAAAAATCCGTGAGCTGAAACAGCAGGCCGGTTATGCCAAGCTGCCGCAGGAGTACAAAAGTATTCTTCTGGCCTTAAACATCGCGGAGGAGCTGTTTAAGACGCAGGATGAGATGGAGATCTTTAATCAGGAGCATCAGGAGAGTACGCAGGAGCTTTATAAGCTCAAGCAGGAGATGGTCGATAAAGAGATGCGCATTGACACGGCCAATAAGCTGGTGATCGAGTACAAGACCAAGGTCAACGACCTGCAGAAGCGTATCATTGAACTGGAAACACGGAGTGAGCTTCATGAAACAAAACGCAATGACAAAAAATAAAATCAGGCTGCCGGAGCTTTTGGCTCCGGCAGGTTCTTTTACACACTTAAAAGCAGCCATAAAAGCGGGAGCGGATGCGGTCTATATGGGTGGACAGCAGTTTGGCGCAAGAGCATATGCCGATAATTTTACCAGAGAAAATGTACTGGATGCGCTGCAGTATGCGCATTTTTATGAAAAACGCCTGTATCTTACAGTAAATACGCTGATGAAGGAGAAGGAGATCACCGGACAGCTGTATGATTTTCTGCTGCCCTTTTATGAGGCAGGGCTGGATGGCGTTATCGTGCAGGATCTGGGAGCGGCGGCTTTTATCCGTCGGCATTTCCCGGAGATGGAAGTGCACGGGAGCACGCAGATGACGATCGTGGATGTTGCGGGCGCCCGGGCGGCCGCCCGCCTCGGTATGAACCGGATCGTTCCTGCCAGAGAGCTTTCTTTAAAAGAGATTCGCCGGATAAAGGAGGAGATGGGACTGGAGATTGAGGTCTTCGTCCACGGCGCCCTGTGTTACTGCTATTCCGGGCAGTGTCTGCTCAGCAGTATGTACGGGGGAAGAAGCGGAAACCGGGGACGGTGCGCCCAGCCATGCCGGCTTCCTTACCGGATCCTGAATGCGGATGGAACGCCTGCCGTGTTTAAAAAGAAAAATGACAGAGCAAATGCGTCAAAGACACTGGCCGGAGGAGATCATGTGCTGAGTCCGAAGGATCTTTCCGCTGTCCGGATGCTTCCGGCTCTCATCGAGGCAGGCGTTGATTCCTTAAAAATAGAAGGGCGCATGAAAAATGTGGAGTATGTGGCGGGGGTGACTGCTATTTACAGAAAGTATCTGGATCTCTGCAGGGAACTTACGGGAGAGCATCCGGAGCGCTTTGAGGTATCTCCGGAAGATACCTTTGCCCTTGAGGAACTTTACAGCCGCAGCGGGTTTACGGACGGATACTGGCAGAGACATAACGGGTCGGAAATGATGTCCACCGTACATCCGAGAAATCTCGGCCGGAAGATCGGGCGTGTCCGAAAAGTGACAGGCAGGGGACAGATCGTCGTAAAGCTTTGCGGAGAATGTCAGCTTCACCCGAAAGATATTCTCATTCTGCCGCTAGAAGGGCAGGAGGAGATGGCGCTTACGGTGCCGGAGAAGATACGGCAGGAAAAGGAAGGCATCCTTTTAAATGTGCCGGCGGCAAGACAGCTCCGGGCGGGTATGGACGTCTATCGCCGGAAGAACGCAGAACTGTCTGACTGGATCGAGAATGATATTTTAAAAAGAGAGAGAAAATATCCGGTAACAGGGGTGATCGCAGTGGCCGTCGGGAAACCGGCGAAGCTCTCCCTTTGTTGCAGAGATGAGGAAATCACTCTTTATGGCAGGGAGGCAGAAACCTCCGAGAAACGCCCGGTCAGCAAAGAGGATCTCTGCCGCCAGATGAATAAGACCGGACAAGTGCCGTTTTATCTGGAACATCTGGACATTCAGCTGGAGGAAAATGCATTTCTTCCCATGTCCGCGATAAAAGAACTGCGGCAGAAAGGATTTGCAGCGCTCCAGGAACGGCTGTCCATGCGGCAGAACCGGAAGAGTGACTCAAAAGAAAAAAAGATTTCCTTGCAATCAGAGGGAAAAAGTGATACTGTTATTTCACTAAATAACAAGAAGAACGCGCAGCAAAGACTGGCAGTGGTCTATGACAAAGAGATGCTTTCTTACTGTCTGGATCAGTCCTTTTTCGACGGTATCTGCTTTCCGATGGATTTTTGGGAAGTGGATGAACTGCCCCGGATGGCGGAAGAGATCATCCGGCGTGGAAAGAGAGCTTTTCTTGCTTTTCCGCAGATTTTGCGGGACGAGAGAGACAACACTGCTGTAACGGACATGGCGGCTCTGCCGTTCTGGTCCGGTATCTTTGTTCACACGGTCGGACAGGCGCAGCTTTTATATGAGCAGAAAGAACGGACAGCCTCCATACATGCTTCCGCTTCTTTTTACCAGTGGAATCATCTGTCCCTGCGGGAGAGTACTGTCCTGTTCGGACTGGCAGGCGCAGAGCTTCCGGTGGAATTATCTGCCGGAGAGTGCGTGCAGATGCTTGCGGGTTGGCAGAATGATTTGAAAAGCGAAGCCCAAAAAGAACAACGGGCAGAGGAAAGCCAGGACGTCCTGTTTTCCTGCTCCGTATACGGTCGTGTGCCCGTGATGCGCTCCGCCCAGTGTATCAAAAAGACAAGAGGCGGCTGTGATCACAGACAGGGAGTCCTTTTCCTGGAAGACAGCAGGAAGAGACGACTTCCGGTCGTCAGCCACTGCGCATACTGCTATAACAGCATCTGGACGGACCGTCCGCGCGATCTGATCGGTGAAGAATACGGGGCGCTTTTTGGCAGTCTCGATATGGTGCTCTTCCATTTCTTTTTGGAAAAGGAAGAGGATGCCGCCGCGGTGATCCGCAGATACCGGCAGTGGGAGAAGGAAGGATTTCGTCCGGTGTCCGGCAAGACGCCGGATGAGCACTGGAAATATGGAATTGAGTAGGTGAATATATGTTAAATATCATATCAACAGGGTCCAATTACATTTTCATGATCATGTGCGCCATCTATGCCCTGTCCTGTTTTACGGTCTTTCTTCCTTCTACGGAGGAACAGCAGATAAAACGGATGAACCGGCAGGAACGCTTTATGTTTATCTTTCATTTTATCTGCTACGGTGTGCTGTTTTTAAAGACTTTCGACGTGCGCATCCTTATTTTGTATGTGGCACAGGCGGTATTTTTCAAGTTCCTGATCTTTTTATATGAGCATCTGTATATGGACTGTTCCAGGATACTGATGAATCATACGTGTTTTCTGTTGATCATCGGTTTTGTCATGCTGACGCGGCTGGATTTTGAGGAGGCGCTCAAGCAGTTCGCCATCGTTGCCGTCTGTTCCTTTGTGGTGCTCGCCGTGCCATTTATCATGGAAAAGGCGTACTGGCTGAAACGTCTTCGCTGGATCTACGGTCTGATCGGTCTGTTGTTGTTAGCCAGTGTTTTTGTCATCGGTACGACAAAAAATGGTTCCACAAACTGGATCTCTCTGGGACCGGTCGCGCTTCAGCCGTCAGAGTTTGTGAAGATCGCCTTTATCTTTTTCCTGGCAGCTATGCTGGAAAAGCCGGTGAGTTTTCCGCGTGTGTTTGTGACAGCGCTCTTTTCTGCCTGTCATGTGCTCGTGCTCATTCTGGAGCGGGATCTGGGCGGCGCTCTTTTATATTTTGTGGTCTTTATCTTTCTGTGTTACGCCTCCACCGGAAGGAGCATTTATGTCCTCGGAGGCGTGGCGGCAGGTACTCTGGCGGGAAGGCTTGCCTACATACTGTTTGCGCATGTCCGCACCCGATTTGATGCCTGGAGCGACCCGTGGTCGATCATTGAGGGCAGAGGTTATCAGATCACGCAGTCTCTTTTTGCGATCGGGACCGGCGGATGGTTTGGTATGGGACTCACCCAGGGCAGGCCGTCCGATATTCCCGTGGTGGAGAGTGACTTTATTTTCTCCGCCATCGCGGAAGAGTTCGGCGTCTTTTTCGCGATCTGCCTGATCTTGATTTATCTTGGCGTTTTTGTACATTTTCTGCAGATTGCCATGGACGTGAAGGGACGGTTTTATAAACTGGTCGCCTATGGATTTTCTATCTGTTTTATATTTCAGGTATTTTTATGTATCGGGGGCGTCACCAAGTTTATACCGTCCACCGGCGTGACATTGCCGTTGATAAGCTCCGGAGGAAGCTCCGTTGCCAGTACCCTGATTATCTTTGCGATCATGCAGGGAATCTTTATGATCACCTACAAGGAAGACGAGGAAGTGGAAGAAGATGAGCAGACATCAGAAATCAGTCCGGAAGGAACGATCAGCCGGCAGACAAACCAATAACATGCAGGAGACATCCACTCTGTGGACGAAGATCGCCTCTCTCTTTCTGCCCAAAAATGGGCGGAAGCTTCGGACGAACCGTTATATGTTCCATACCAGTATCTTTGTTGTCGTCCTGTTTCTCGGTCTTGTCGGCTATCTGGTAAAGTTTACGATCTATGACGCGCCGGAAGTCATCAACAGTCCCTACAACAAACGGACGTCGGCGCTCTCCGAAAATATCCTGCGGGGCAGCATCAGGAGCGCCAATGACAAGGTCCTTGCGGAGAGTACGGTAGATGAGGACGGGGACGAGCACAGAGAATATCCGTATGAAAACATGTTCGCCCATGTGGTTGGCTATGATACCCATGGAAAGGCCGGTCTGGAATCCGCCTGTAATTATGACCTGCTCACCTCACATGAGCAGATCGTGGAGCAGTTAAAAGACGGCGTCTCCGGAGAAAAAAGTGTGGGAGATACCATTGTGACCACGCTTGATACCCGTCTGCAAAAGGCTGCCTACAATGCTCTGGACGATTACCGGGGGGCAGTGGTAGCCATAGAGCCAAAGACCGGAAAAGTGCGCGCGATGGTATCCAAGCCGGATTTTGATCCCAATGAACTGGATGATATCTGGGAGGAGATCAACTCCGATGAGGATAATAGCTGCCTGTTAAACCGGGCAACGCAGGGACTGTATCCGCCGGGGTCTACCTATAAACTGATCACGGCGCTGGAATATATACAGGAACATCCGGGTTCCTACGGAGATTTCAGTTACGACTGTACCGGGGAGACCGTGGTGGACAGTGTGCGCATCAGCTGTTATGAAGGAGAAGAACACGGGGAAGTAGATCTGGACAAGGCGTTTACCAAGTCCTGCAATACTGCCTTTGTGACGTTGGGCAGCACGCTGAATCTGAAACGTTTCGCCGATCTGAACGCGACCTGTCTGTTCGGGCAGAAGATTCCTTTTGATCTTTCCGTCAAGCAGAGCCGCTTTGATCTGGATGAGGATTCTAAAAAAAGTGAGGTGCCGCAGACGGTCATCGGGCAGGGAAATACTCTGATGACTCCGTTTCACAATGCGCTTCTCATGTGTGCCATTGCCAACGACGGGATGCTGATGCGGCCGTACCTTGTTGAACGGATTGAGAGCTCGGACGGAGTGACCATCGAGGAAAAGAAGCCGCAGGAGTACCGGAGACTGGCAGAGAAAAAAGAGGCGAAAACACTCCGGAAGATGCTGGAGCACGTGGTCACGGACGGAACCGGCCGGGTACTGGAGACAGACCTGTATACGGCGGCCGGAAAGACCGGCACGGCAGAAAATGAGGGAGAGCGTTCCCATTCCTGGTTTTTTGGATATTCCAACGTGGATGACCCGGATCTGGTGGTCTGTGTCATCGTGGAAAACAGCGGTGCCGGAAGCGAGTATGCCGCGCCAATCGCGAAAGAGGTTTTTGATTCCTACTATAATAATGAGATGCGGGAGTACTATTCTTCATAAGACGCGGCGTCTGTGCGGTCCTGTTCCTGAGGAGTTTTAAAATAATATCTGCAAAATTCATGCTGCTTTCTTGCAAAGAGTTTACGTATTTGCTATACTGATAACAAGTGTAATACACACCAGAATTGTTTGCATAGGAGGAAAATAGCATGATAGAGGCAACAAGTTGTGGTGGTGTGGTAATTTTTCGAGGGAAGATCCTTCTTTTATACAAGAATTATAAGAACAGATACGAAGGATGGGTGCTTCCAAAAGGAACAGTAGAGGAGGGAGAGGAATATAAAGAGACCGCACTGCGGGAAGTGAGAGAAGAGACCGGTGCGAGAGCGTCTATCATCAAATACGTTGGAAAGAGCCAGTACACTTTTAACACGGCACACGATGTGGTCGTGAAGGATGTCCACTGGTATCTGATGATGGCAGACAGCTATTATTCCAAACCACAGAAGGAAGAATATTTTGTGGATTCCGGTTTTTATAAATTCCATGAAGCCTATCATCTGCTGCGGTTCCCCAATGAGAAACAGATACTGGAAGAAGCGTATCAACAGTATCTGGATCTGAAGAAGGCGAATCTCTGGGGAAGCAGAAAGTATTTTTAAGCAAAAGCCACGACGGACTGTCCATGAAAGAGAAGGCGGCGCCTTCTTCTTCATGGGCAGTTTTTTTCTTAACAGATCTCTGACCCATCGATGCGGGAAGCAAAATAATCCTGCAGGATTTTTTTCACATCCTGCATCTGTGCGGCCGTCTCACTATCTGCATAGGGAATCCGCGCAATCTGTTGTTCCACATAATGATTTTCCCGGATAATCTCCAGTGTCTCGGTAAAATTGATATCAAAGTAGTAGGCGAGATAGGAAAGCCAGTAATCCATCTTTGTCTTCCGGGTCGGCGAATAAATGGACTGATGATCCAGAAACTGTGCCATGACATCCGGCGTGATCGTGGATTTTCCCACTTCCTCCGCCGACACGCTGAGCATTGTTTCGATGGAGTCATGCAGTTTGACCCGGCAGTTATCCAGCTTGTCCGCATCCCGGATCAGCTTCGCGTGGAGAAGTTCCCGCTCGTCGGTGATCCCCTCCAATTGAAAATCGCTGTGCTTTGCGATGGCAGTGCGAATGATGGAATCCAGATCCGGTTCTCTGATAAAATCACGGATCCGGCCCTCCTCAAACAAAACCTTTACACCAAAGGCGGCATGATCCATTGTATCCGGCTCAAAACTGTTAAATCGTTTCAACTGTTCAAACCGTCCGATATCATGGAGCAGGCCAATGAGCTGCGCCAGATCAGTATCCTCCTGTGCAAGTCCCATCCGCTCGCAAATCTTTCGGCTGCAGTGAACAACACCGTACGTGTGAATGATCTTCAGACGGACTTTATCGTCTTTTCGGTCGTAGTGGTCGAGGTAGGCTTCAAACTGCTGTCTGGCATAATCCAGATTAATGTATATCATTTCTTGTTACTCCTTTGCCGATTCAGATAATATATAAAAACAGATGATTGACAATCCGGTAATTCTCCGATTTTCATTCTAACATAAAATGAGAAAAAGAAAATAAAATTTCTTGACATTTTAATGTGAAAGCATATAATAAGTATTGATATAATAAGAATACTTAGTATAATTGTGGAGGAGAAATGGAAAGTCTTCATTATTTATTGATGAAATCCCATGCGATGTTATCGAAAAAAGTGCTTTCCGAAGCTGGCAAGCTGGGACTTACTTCCGGTCAGCCGAAGGTGCTCGATTTTCTGCTTAAATATCAGGAGGCCGATCAGAAAACCATCGCGGCGTATTGTGAGATAGAGCAGGCAACGGTGGGAAGCATTTTATTGCGAATGGAAAAAGCTGGTCTGGTTCTTCGGAGGAACCGTGAGGGAAACCGACGTTCTCTATATGTTTCTTTGACGGATAAAGGGCAGAAGGCGGCGGAAAAAATGATGGACGTGTTCCGGAGAGAGGAAGAAAAAGCAGTGTCCGGCCTTTCCACGGAAGAGGTGGATACTCTGAAAAATATTTTGTTAAAGCTATGCGGGAGCATAGAGCAATCTTCAAAAGAAAAGAGGACAGAACTATGAGTAATAGGATTTCTGATAACGAAAAGAAAAAAAGGATCAACCATCCGATTCTGCGGTTTGTTTTTTTGTGTCTGGGACTGACAATCATGGCATTTGGCGTCGCTTTTTCCATCAAGGCAGATCTGGGTATCTCACCCATATCCACCGTCCCGTATGTGACGTCGTTGATCTCCGGACTGTCCGTGGGCACAACGACGATCATCATGAACTTTCTGTTTGTGGTGATTCAGATCCTCATTCTCCGCAGACAGTATGACTGGTTTCAGTTACTGCAGTTTCCGGCTGCTATCGTATTCGGCACGATGATCGATGTGGCGGAATACCTGATGAAGGATCTTACCGTCTCTAATTATGGGGAAGAGTGGCTGTTTTGTATCCTCGGTATCCTGCTGATCGCCTTCGGCATCAGCGTGGAGGTCATGGCGAATCTGGTCACTACAGCCGGAGAGGGTATCGTCCTTGCCATCTGTAAGGTCGCTCCGGTGAAGTTCGGCAACATGAAGATAGGATTTGATATCACCCTCGTCTGCATTTCCGTTGTTTTGTCTCTTATCTTCCTTGGCGGTATCGAGGGCGTCCGGGAAGGTACGCTGGCTGCCATGATCTTCGTGGGGCAGGTCACCAAGGTGACAAACAAGATGATGAAGCGGGTTGGCGACGTAGTGCTGGCATAGATAGAAGATATGATCCTGGCATAAAAGTCTTGACAAGTATTTCGGCGTGTGATAAAAAATTATAAGAATATACAGCAGAGGACTTTATATTTTTAAGCGCCAGTTCTCGTGCCGCATAGAGTACTTGCCGCCGGGTAAGAGCAGAAGCATTGATTTCGTATCAGTAGGCCATAGAAGATACGAAGATCAATGCTTTTCTTTTTTTGTTTTTTTGAAAAAAATTTCGCATGATGAGATTGTGCCGGAACGATTTTTTGTTCCATCATGAAAAATGTGTTCCGGCTCTTCATTTTATGAGATATACTTTGGGAGGTTTGATATGACAATGAAGAATCAATTGCAGGATTTTGCAAAATATGTCTCGCTCAACGTGATGGGGATGATCGGTCTTTCCTGCTACATACTTGCCGATACCTTTTTTGTGTCAAAGGGACTGGGAGCGGACGGACTGACCGCTCTGAATCTCGCCATTCCCATTTACAGTTTTATCCACGGGAGCGGTCTGATGATCGGGATGGGCGGCGGCACCCGCTATTCCATCCGGAAAAGCCAGAAAGACCATGGGGCGGCAAACCGCACCTTCACCCATGCCCTGTATCTGGCGGCGATATTTGCCGTGATCTTTGTGACCGTCGGCCTTCTCTTTGCCGGAGATATCGTATATCTTTTCGGCGCAAGAGAAAATGTATATACCATGTCCCGGACGTATCTGCGGGTGATCCTGCTTTTCGCGCCTGCTTTCCTGCTCAATAATGTTCTGCTTTGTTTCGTGCGAAACGACGGCGCGCCGCAGCTTTCCATGGCGGCGATGCTTGGCGGAAGTTTTTCCAATGTGATCTTGGACTGGGTGTTCATCTTTCCCTGCGGCATGGGGATCTTTGGCGCGGTATTTGCCACAGGACTGGCGCCGATCATCAGTATGATCATCCTGTCGCCGCATTTTCTCCGGAAGAAAAATCAGTTCCACCCGGTAAAATGCCGTCCGCAGGCAAGGCAGGCAGTCTGGATCATCTCAAGCGGCGTACCGTCCCTGGTCACGGAAGTGTCAAGCGGCGTGGTCATGATCGTGTTTAATTCCATCATCATGAACTTAAGCGGAAACGTGGGCGTGGCTGCTTACGGCGTCATCGCCAACCTGTCCCTGGTCATCATCGCCATTTACACGGGCGTCGCCCAGGGGATCCAGCCGCTCATGAGCCAGAGTTTCGGACGGAAAGACTACGGCGCTATCCGCGCATTTTTGCGCTGTGCGATGATAACGATGGCCGTATTTTCCATCGTCATCTATCTGATCGTATTTTTTGGCGCGTCGCCTCTCACCGCCATCTTTAACAGCGAGGGGGACGCGATGCTGCAGGCCATCGCCGAAGACGGGCTTCGCCTGTACTTTATCGCCTGTCCGTTCGCCGGATTTAATATTATTATATCCATTTATTTTACATCGACAGAGCGGCCGCTTCCGGCGCACGTCATCTCCTTACTGCGGGGATTTATCGTGATCATCCCCATGGCGTTTCTTCTGTCTGTCCTCGGAAAGATTCACGGCGTCTGGTGTGCATTTCCGGTGACGGAAGCGCTGGTGGCGGTGATCGGCATGATTTTGTTCCGACGTTTTCAAAAAAATAAAATATAATGTACGATTAGCTGACTGGATGCTGCAGGAATAAAACAGAAAATAATAAAGTTTTCCGCCCGGTAAGCAGAAGATAATAAAATATTTTAAACGGGAAATAAAGACAGAAAAGTCAAGAGAGAGACTTATTGACAAAGGATGATCCGGCTGGTATATTTGTTCTCTGGAAATAATAAGCATAATAATAGAAAGAACGACAAAGGTGTGTTCACTGCATAAGTGGATACGCCTTTTTCTTTTTCACAGGATTACAACATCAGTTTAGCGCGAAAGGAAGTCTTTTTATGCATGAGTCAATGAAGCTGATTCAGCCATATTTTGTCATACATACGGATTATTACTACAAGGCCATCTGTGCCCGGTACGGTATCTTACATTTTTACCGGTGGACGATGCAGGGGAAAGAGGAGATTTCGGCGGTGCCCGACGGCTGCATCGATCTGGTTTTTGAATATGGCGGCGGCATCATGAATGCCCGGGCCTGCGGTACGGTGCTTGCCTGCCAGAAGACGCTGTTTCAATTCGGGCATACTTACTTTGGCGTGCGGTTTCTGCCAGGTGTGCGGCCATGTATTCTTGATGCCTCTCCCAGAGAGCTGGTGAGCTGCGAAGCGGATCTTTCGGAAATCACCACCTGCAGGGATTTTCTGGAAAGGATGGAAGAACAGACGACTTTTGAAGGGTGCGTGCACACATTTTTAGAAGAATACGGCCGTCTTTTTGAGAGGGAGAGCCGAAAAGCGGCCTCCTGCGCTCATGTGCTGGTGGATCATTCCATCGGAAGGATTTATGAGACGGGAGGAAAGATTAAAGTGTGTCAGATGGAGGAAGAGACCGGCTACAGCTCCCGCTATATTAATAAAGTATTTAACGAGGAACTGGGATACGGGCCGAAGTTTCTCTGTAAGATCGTGCAGTTTCAAAATGTGCTGACCAGCATGAACTCCATGGAATCCCGGATAGAACAGCAGAAAGAGCGGCTTACCGATATGGCGGTGGATTTCGGGTATTATGATCAGCCGCAGCTGATCCGGGATTTTAAGAAATTCGCCAGCGTGACGCCTAAAGCTTATGAGAAGCTCATCTGTAAGGTGCACTACAGCCGTCATCTCATCGAAGAAAAGATATGAGGTTCCGTTTTTTACAATTTTTTTCCCGGATTCGTGGTAAACTTTAAAAACGTAAAGACAAGGACGTCGGAAAACAAAATCCGGCGTCTTTTCTCTTTCATAAGAAAAGTCCCTGACTTCTTTTGTCAGGAACACATAGAAAAGAAAGGAGACAGAATGATGAGTACATATCCGGAAGTTGATTTTTTATATTTGAACGAAGAAGACATGGTAAAAGCCGGCGTGAAAGATATGCCGGGCTGCATTGGAGCGATTGAGGAAATGTTCCGACTGATGAAAAAGGGCGATTACCGTATGGGCGGCGCCAACGGCAACTCCCACGGGGTGATGATGGTGTTCCCGGAACAGTCGCCATTCCCGAACATGCCGACGGACGGTCCGGACCGGCGGTTCATGGCTATGCCGGCGTATCTGGGCGGCAAGTTCGATATGGCAGGTATGAAGTGGTACGGTTCCAATATTGAAAATCATAAGAAGGGCCTTCCCCGTTCCATCCTCATGCTGACATTAAATGACAAGGATACCGGCGCACCGGTGGCCTATATGTCTGCCAATATTTTAAGCGCCTACCGGACCGGGGCGGTGCCTGGCGTCGGCTATAAATATTTTGCAAGGGAGGACGCGGACACAATGGGTATCATTGGTCCCGGTGTCATGGGAAAGACGGCTTTTGCCGCTGCCATGGCTGTGCGGCCTTCCATCACGAAGGTAAAAATCAAGGGAAGCAGCTTAAAATCCAGATCCGCCCGGGAGTTTGCAGAATTTGTAAAAGAAACCTATCCGTCCGTTAAGGAAGTCCGCATCGTGGGAACCGATGAGGAAGCGGTCCGAGGCTGTGATATCGTGAGCATTGCCACATCCAGCCCGACGGGAGACATTTCCCAGTACCCGTATATCCGGGAAGAATGGATAAAGCCAGGCGCTGTGTTGAGTTGTCCGGCCGCTGCCAGATTTGATGATGATTTTCTCATTCACAGGGCAAGAAATGTGGCGGACAACATCATGCTCTACGAAGCATGGGAGGATGAGATGCCGTATCCGGCTTACGAATCCATCCCGATTCCGGCAGTCCACTGTATGGACCTGATACACGATGGAAAGATGACAAAAGATCAGGTGGATGATCTGGGAGATGTGATTACCGGAAAGGTTCCCGTTCACCGTAAGAAAGATGAGATCGTGGTCTACTCTGTGGGAGGCATGCCGGTGGAAGATGTGGCATGGGGCACGGTATGTTACCGGAACGCGCTCAAGCGGGGCATCGGAACAAAATTAAACTTGTGGAATCAGCCGCAGCTTGCGTAGAAGGGAGGCCGCGCAGATGGAAATGGAAAGAAGAATAAAGGAACATCCCATTTTGGGGGAGATAGAAAAAGGAAAGCAGGTGGCTTTCACCTACGACGGAAAGACACTGTACGGCTGTGAGGGAGAGCCGATCGCAGCGGCGTTAAAAGCGGCGGGCGTCATGGTTCACCGCTATACGAAACGGGCGCACAAGCCCCGCGGTATCTTCTGCGCCATCGGACGCTGTACGGACTGTGTCATGGTCGTGGACGGCAAACCGAATATCCGCACCTGCGTCACTCCATTAAGAGAGGGGATGGATGTGCGTACACAGTACGGTGTCAGCGCAAAGAAGGAAATGTGAGGTGAGAAGAGATGGAAAGATTTGATTTGATCGTTGTGGGCGCCGGTCCGGCAGGACTTTCCGCCTCCATCGAAGGGGCGAAGAAAGGAATGCGTGTGGTGGTCTTCGATGAGAACGACCGGCCGGGCGGACAGTTATTTAAACAGATACATAAATTTTTCGGTTCCAAAGAACATAAGGCAAAAATCCGTGGATTTCGCATCGGACAGCAGCTTCTGAAGGAAGCGGCGGACGCCGGCGTAAAGGTGGTGCTGGGCGCCACCGTGGAAGGCCTTTATCTTGATAAAGAAGTCACTGTAAAAATCGGAGAGAAACTCTTCCATTATAAAGGGGACGCTATTCTCGTGGCCACCGGCGCCTCGGAAAATATGGTCACCTTCCCCGGCTGGACGCTCCCGGGTGTCATCGGCGCCGGAGCCGCGCAGACGATGATGAATCTGCACGGTGTAAAGCCGGGCAGTAAGATTTTGATGCTCGGTACCGGAAATGTGGGACTGGTCGTCAGTTTCCAGCTTCTCCAGTGTGGCTGTGAGGTGGTCGCCCTGGTTGACGCCGCGCCACAGGTGGGCGGATACGGTGTTCACGCGGCAAAAGTGGCAAGAACCGGCGTGCCGTTCTACTTAAGCCACACTATCGTGGAGGCGGAGGGAGAAGACTGCGTCACCGGCGTCACCATCGCCCAGGTGGATGAACATTTTCAGTTTGTGCCGGGAACGGAGAAACATTTTGATGTGGACACCATCTGTCTTGCCGTGGGACTTTCGCCAATGTCCCAGCTTTTAAAAATGGCAGGCTGTCGGATGGAGGATAATCCGGCGAAGGGCGGCCAGGTGCCGGTCTGTGACGAAGACGGCCAGACCTCTGTGCCGGGAATCTTCGTGGCCGGCGACGTCTCCGGTATCGAGGAAGCCAGCTCCGCCATGATTGAGGGAAGAATGGCCGGTCTGGCGGCGGCAAGATATCTTGGCTATGTGGACGATGCGGCGGCAGAGACAGGAAAAGAGATGCTGGAAGGTCAGCTCTTAAGTCTCAGGCAGGGCATGTTCGCGCCGGGACAGAAAGGAAAGAAAATCGAGACCACGGAAGAAGGCATCCCGGTTTCCGAGAACCTGTTAAAACACGGCTTTGTGGCCGATGACGAGATCTTGCGCTTCCCGGGCGTCACCAAGAGGGTCGGCATTCACCCGGTCATGGAATGTACGCAGAATATTCCGTGCAATCCCTGCCAGGACGCCTGCCCGAAGGGATGCATTTCCATCGGAGATAATATCACGGCGCTGCCGTATGTGGTTGAGGATGCAAAATGTATCGGCTGCGGCATGTGCGTGGCAGCCTGCTCCGGCCAGGCAGTGTTCCTGGTAGACGAAGAGATCGGCGGCGGTTTTGCCAGCGTGACGCTGCCTTATGAATTTTTGCTGCTCCCGGAAAAAGGAGAGAACGGCATTGCGCTGGGACGGGATGGAAAAGAGCTCTGTCCTGCCAGTGTTCTTGATGTAAAGACGGCGAAAGCCTTTGATCAGACCGCGCTTCTTACCATAAAAGTACCCGCCGGGATGGCGATGAGAGCCCGGTTTTATAAGAATCCTTCCAGAGAAGGAAAGGATGCCCCAAAGGAAGGAGGAGCAGCACGATGAATGACAGATCAAGAGATATCGGACCATTTGTACCGGCGCCGGATGATGACATGATCATCTGCCGGTGTGAGGAAGTGACCAAAGGGGAAATCCGCCGGGCAGTTCACGACGGAATGTTTACTATCGCGGAAATCCGCCGTTACCTGCGGGCTGGCATGGGACTTTGTCAGGGCCAGACCTGTTCCAAACTGGTGAAAAGTATCGTAGCCCGCGAACTGAATGTATCTCCGGCGTGTCTGGAACCGGCGACCTCCCGGGCGCCGATGCGGCCGACGGAAATGTATATTCTGGCAAATGAGGAAAGAGAGGTGTAGGGGATGAACAATCACGCAGACGTTATCATCGTAGGCGGTGGGATCATCGGTTGCGCCGCCGCCTACTATCTGACAAAAAAAGGCTGTTCGGTTCTCGTACTTGAGGGCAGCAAAGATATCGGAAACGGAGGTTCCAGCCGCAACGGCGGCGGCGTGCGCCAGTCTGGGCGTGACCCGAGAGAACTGCCCCTGGCTATGTACGGCATTAAAAATCTGTGGCCGACTCTTTCCGAGGAATTGGAAGTGGACTGTGAATACCATCAGGACGGCAACCTGCGTCTTGGAAAGACCGAAAAACACCTGGAGATTTTGCAGGGGCTTGCCGACCGGGCAAGGGCCTGCGGCCTTGATGTGCGGATGATCGACGGAGACGAGGTCCGTGCCATCAACCCATACTTATCCGATGAAGTGATCGGCGCCAGCTGGTGTCCGACAGACGGGCATGCCAATCCGCTGACCACGACGCTGGGATATTATAAGATGGCGCGCCGCCTGGGCGCCCGGTTTATCACAGAAGAACCGGTGATCGCCTTAAAGAAGATCAAGGGCCATCTCCGGCAGGTCATCACAGCGGAAAATGTATATGAGTGTGACACGGTCATCCTCGCCGCCGGGCTTGGCAGCCGGGACATCGCTGCCACGGTGGGGATTGATATCCCCATGCAGCCGGCCATGCTGGAAGCCCTGGTCACGGAAGCACAGCCGCCGATGTTTGACCAGATGCTCGGTACAGCGGAGGCGGATTTCTACGGACATCAGACCAAACACGGTTCCTTCGTCTTCGGCGGAACTTCCGGTCTGGAAGGATTTACCAAAGATAACCACACGCCGGTGACCAGCAGCATATCTGCGCCGAGCACCTGCCGGGGCATCATCAAATATTTTCCGATCCTTAAGGACGCCAAGATTGTGCGGACTTGGGCGGGATGGATGGACCTCTGCGCCGACAAAGTGCCGGTCATCAGCCCGGTTTCAGAAGTGCCCGGCCTGATCCTTGCCTGTGGATTTTCCGGACACGGTTTCGGCATCGCGCCGGCAGTGGGAACGGTGCTTTCACAGCTGGCGCTTCATGAGACGACGGCGGTGGATCTTCATGAACTCCGGTATGACCGCTTCCGGGCAAAAGCCTGAAAAACCGCATGCTATACTGCCGGCAGAAGTGCCGGCGGTTTGACATAAATGAGAATAACGATCGACGATAAGAAACAGAAATCATAAAAACAGGAACAGGAGAGTGGCTATTATGAAAATGTCAAGAATTGAAATCATAACCTCAATGTATCGTCTGGCAGCGTTAAAACACGCCTTAAGTAAAATCGGCGTCCACGGCATGACCGTCCTGCAGGCCATGGGCTGCGGGACTCAGAAAGGCACCTATGAATATGCCGCCGACGCGGTGGAAGACATGGAACTTCTGCCAAAACAGATGATCATTCTCTACGTGGAAAATGAAAAGATTGATTCTGTGGTTGATGTGGTGAAAAAAGAACTCTATACGGGACATATCGGCGACGGCAAGATCTTTATTTCCGACGTCAGCAATATCATAAGGATCCGCACCGGGGAAGAAGGAACTTCCGCGCTGGTATAAGGTAAGACACCGAATCTAAGGGAGGCGATAGTATGAATGAAAAGAAATTAGGTCTGCCCAGTGTCATAGCGGTGGGCGTTGGACTGATCGTGGCGACAAGCTGCCTCATGTCCTTGGGACAGGGCGCAGGAAGCCTTGGGATCAGTTTTATCATCGCCATGGTCATTGCCTGCTTTGTCAACATTATGACGGCATTGTCCTTGTCGGAGCTCAACGCGCTGATGCCGAATCTTACCGGTGGTCTTGCCCAGTACACGCTGGCATGTATGGGACCTTTCGCGGCGATCATATCCATGGTGGGCGGCTACCTTGTCTGCAACACCATCTGTGGCAGCGTGGAATGTGCCATGTTCGGAAATACCATGAACAGCGTGTTGAACACCGGAATCCCGTCGAATGTGTTCTGTGTCATTTTGCTGGTGGTCCTCATTGCCGCCAACTTAAATGGTCTTGACATTTTTGCAAAGATACAGAACCTTGTGGCTTACGGTCTGATCATTTCCCTGGTCCTCCTCGGACTGCTGGGAATCTTCGGCATCGGCACCGGGACCAGGGTGGAGCAGCCGCTGACGCTGACCATGGACTTCGGAGAGATTTTTTCCTATGTGGGTCTGGCGTTCTTCCTCTTCCTTGGATGTGAGTTCATCATTCCCATCTCAAAGGATGTAAAAAACGCCCGGAGAAACATTCCCCTGGGAATGATCTTAAGTCTGGTCATCGTCTGTGTGATGGAAGTTCTGGTGGTGCTCGGCATGCATAATTATACGCCATGGGAAGTACTGGCGGCGGATAATTCCCCTCATGTCCTTTACGGGCGGTCACTCCTCGGCAATGCCGGCGTCATCTGGATGGCTCTGGTTTCCATCTTCGCGGTGGTCAGCACAGTGAACTCCGTCATCAGTTCCCTGTCCTATATCTGCGCGGGAATGGCAAAGATCAACCTGCTCCCGGCAGTCTTCGGGAAGAAAAACAAAAAAGGCGCGCCGTATGTGGGGATTTTATCCATCGGCGGAGTGATGATCCTGATCAACGCCACAGGATTATCCACCACCAGCCAGTTGTCTTTTCTGATCCTCATCGGAAGCGTTTTCTGGATGATCGCCTATATCATCTCCAACATCAACGTGCTGATCTTGAGACACCGGCTGCCGAAAGCGCCGCGTACCTTCAAAGCTCCGGGAGGAATCCTCTGTCCGCTCATCGGCGCGGCAGGAAATGTATTTATGATCATCAATATTGATGCCAATCCGGATACCCGGATGCAGATTTATGGCATCTGCGCCGCTATCTTTGTTGCCCTTGGCGTGTACTCCGCGATCTGGATCAAAAAGGTCATGAAACTGAAACTGTTCAAGCCTCTGCCGGTTCATCAGGTGATGGCGATGGAAAGTGACGCGTACCGGGCGGCAAGGAAAAGAAAGGAACATCAGACAAAAACAGACAACCCTCATTTTCATGCGGTCGGTTATTAAAATCAACAGAATCATTTATTCATTCCCATAAAATGAGGGAATGACAAGCCCCCAAAATTCTTGATACGGATTCACATTTCTTCTATCATTTTCTTATAATACAGACGGGAGAAAGTGTGAAAAACTATGTCAGATATGGAAGTAACAGGGTTTCCCACGGAGCTTTTGCTCCTGTTTACCCTGTTGATCTGGGGGCTTTATTTTTTAATTTTCTATTCCAGTCCGAAAAACAAGGTAAACCAGTGGTGCTGCATCTGCGGTTTCCTGTTAAGTATCGGAGTCTTAAAAGAATACATCTATTACAGCGGGATTTTCTACGCAAAAGAAGTCCTGCTTTTTGGCGTGTGTTATCCCCTTGACGAGCTTCTCAATTCCATACTCACCGCCATGCTCTATTATGTCGCCATGCCCTGTGTGATGATTTTCAGTTTTCATTTCTGTCATCTGGAATCTTACTGGCCAAGGATTACGAGGGTGCTTAAATTTCTTGTCTTTTTGCCGGTGGCATGCTTCGGCGTGGTCTACCCCTGGAGCCAGACGCGGGAGATTCCTCTGACCAATCCAAAAGCCTATACCATCGTAGCGTCCTACAATCTGATCTACGGACTGTTCGCCACACTTTTCATTATCGTGACGTTATTTCGGGAGAGAAAGGAGATCTCATTCCGGCAGAGGCGGCTTGTTTCGATCATCGCGCTTCTTCCCCTATGGTACTGGCTGATCACTCTGTTTTGTTTTCATCTTCTGAAACTGCATGAACTGGATAAGCTCTGGCAGGGAAACGCATTTATTCTCTTATTTTTATTCATTTATTATGTAAGGCATCTGTTTAAGAGCGGCGTATGGGGGATGCGGCTCAGCCGCGAATACTTTGACTGGGCCGGGGAGAGTACGGACATTTCTGTCAATGAGCGGTATCTGATCCACATGCTGAAAGGGGAAACGGCAAAGATCGGCTGGTGTTCCCAATACATCCGCAGTCTGGGAATCAGAGAAGCGGAAGACGAACTGACCATCATAGATCACTCCATCCGCCACATAGAAGAATTCGTCAGAAGAAGCAATTCCTATTCCGGGAAGATCGCGCTCCAATGGACGGAAATTGATGTGGAACATTTCTTTCAGGAGCTAAAAGATGAGACAACATCCCGGTGGGGCGGAGAAGTCCGGATTGACGTTGACGGGGCGGACGAGCCCCTTTACTGTGATTATTATTATATGAAGGAAGTCCTTCTCAATCTGACAGATAACGCCATAGACGCCATGGGGGAGAGCGGTGTTCTTACTTTCACATGCCGAAGACCACGGAAAAATATTGTCCTCATAAGCGTCTCGGACACCGGCCGGGGTATCCCGAAAGAAGAAATACCGCGGCTGTTTACCCTTTACTACAGCAGCCACCATGACGCGGCACATTTCGGCATGGGCCTGCCGTACTGCCAGAAAGCAGTCCGCGCTCACGGCGGGTACATTCAGGTCGAGAGCTTTACAGACGCGGACCGCCACGGAACAGAATTTACCATCTGCCTGCCCGGCGACCACAAACGCAAAAAGCGAAAAAATGTGTTAAAAATTAAAAGGAAAGAAAGGTTACGGTAAATGACAGAAAGTACAGAGACAGTCCGCGTATTCATCGTGGAAGACGATAAAGACTTTATATTTCTCATAGAAAAAATGCTGGAAAGGCAGCCGGAGATCACGGTGATCGGCTCCTGCAGCAAAAAAGAGGACGCGGTAAAAATGGTGTGCGCGCTGCAGCCGCAGATCGTCATCATGGATTTAAACTTAGGCACTTCCGAAGCGGACGGTATCCGTATCTCAAGAGAAATCCGCCTGCTCACCGACGCCAAAATTCTCATCCTGACATCCCTCGATTCCCCGGAGATCGTCCTAAAGGCAGCCAAAGAAGCCTTTGCTTCCGGTTACATTTTCAAAAATCAGCCAAACCTTCTGGTAGAAAACATCCTGGCGCTGGCAAAGGGTTACACCGCGCAGGAATACCTCATCGCGTCCATGGCGATCTCAGGACTGACGGAAGCGGAGATGGGCGTCTTTCAACTGCTGATGGGCAAAAATATCCAGCTCCAGTCCTCGCCAAAGACCATCGCCAACCAGAAGACCAAAATACTCCGTAAGCTGGGCCTCGAAAGCCAGAAAAACCTGATGCACCTCTTTCGGCTGTTTCGGGATTGACAGGCCAAAACTTTACAAAATATATCCTTGCGCACAAAAAGTGGGAGTCCCCAATATTATGGGATTTCCACTTTTTGCAAAAAAGAAATGGTACAATAGTTCTATCAAAAAAGTCCGGCAACAAAAGGGAGGTGACAAAACGCGTTCCTGTGTAAAAAACAATTCAGAAAAAATTATTTTTATGGAGAGGATGTGACAAGATGAAATCAATCAAACAATTTCTGAAACTGCGATACTTGATAGCCGCATGCCTTGCCGTTGTCTTTGCCTTTACTTTATGGTTTGGAGCAGGAAAGAATGTTGTTCCCGCAAACGCGGCTGCAATCGTTGAATATAAAGATGAGGCAATCTATAAAGTGGGTAATTCTTTTCGGGATAAAAACATGAATTATCTTTTGAAACAAGGGGAGACGGCGACCTTTACAGCATCAGGGGCTCATTATTCTGATGGGGTAATCGGCTGTGATTGGAGAGTTTCTAATTCCAGCATCCTTCAGATTACCGGAAGCAGGTCAGGTACACTCACCCAGACAGTTCGAGGGGTACGACCTGGTGTGGCTACGTTAACTGGAGCAGTAAGATCCATTTATATTGGTCCAAACTATACTTATGACGATCGCACGATGGATAATCCATTTCCAATCCGTGTGGTAGCTCCATTAAGTGGCGCAACTTTATCTCAAACAGAGATGACATTGGCTCCAGGTGCTACTGGAAAAATTGATTTAATGACTATAACACCGGACAGCGCATATTCTTTATTTGTAACTGATTTTGGATATACCTCTTCCGATTCATCAGTGGCAACAATTGATGCCACTGGAAATATTCAAGCAATAAAAAACGGAACTACAACGTTATCTTTTACAGGAGATGGTAATGTCTTGGCCAGCTGCGTACTTACTGTATCAGATGGCTCAACCCCTCCGGAAGATGCACAAAATCCGCAGGTTGATTCACAAAAATCGAATAATGCAGCAAAAGAAATCAACAAAGCAACGATTATATCATTAACACTTCCGGGAAAAAGAAAATTGAAGGTGCAGATAGTACGTGATAAAAAGGCGGACGGATATCAACTTCAATATTCGACTAAGAAAAAATTTAAAAAGAAAACCACAAAAACCATGTTGTAGGAAAAAGAAATGTCTTGGAAAAGATTTCACAGTTAAAAGCAACCTATCATGTGGGAGAAGACAATCAAGACATTTTAGATGGGTTAAGAGCCATTGACGAAGCAATATTCTTTTTAAATTTGGATTTTGGTGATAGATTAGGTCATGCAATTGCGTTGGGAGTAGATGTAGAAAAGTGGTATGCTAATAGAAATTATACAGTACATATGCGTCGTCAAGACTATCTAGACAACATTGTATGGCTGTATAATAAGATTATATATTATCAAATTCCAGATTGCAAAAATTTGCTGGAATTTTTAAAGCAACAGTTTCAAGAGTATTTTGGAATGATTTTTTTAAAACAATTAGACATGGATTATAATAAAAAAATATGTGATGAAGCTTCAGAATATGATAAAGAATTTGGAAATATCCATTTTACAGGTAATTCATATTCTGGATTTG
>DSLMC04103__coassemble_306_pt1 | contig 56808 bp, 53 predicted proteins | sample DSLMC04103__metabat2_low_PE_013 | metagenome-assembled genome bin DSLMC04103 | reverse complement strand
ACTGTAATAAATTTAATTTTTTCATATCACCTCTTGACATTTCTTAGCTGGACTTACAAGTTCTTTTGTTTTTTGATGTGCCTACTATAGCACGCGGTCTCCTCGCCGTACAATCGGTTCAGAACCGATAGGTGCATCGTTTCAAAAAGCACAAAAAAAAGAACCCCCGTCTTTGAAACGAAGGTTCAGAATGTGTGGAATTATAGTAAAACATACAAAACCACTCCTCAAATCACAGCAAATGTACAAAAAAGCAGGGGAGCTCTCATTGCTTGCGGTGTTCCAGATTTTTATATTCCTCATCCCGGTATCTGTCGTCCTGTGGGCCGGCGTAAGCTTGCGCCGCCCGCGCCAGCTCCCCGGTGGACATGGACGGCACCTGGTCCATATGCTCCAGAATAAAATGCACCACATCCCTCTCGTGATTGGTAAATCGTTCTTCCTCCCGTAACCTCTCCAATAACATTCTTACTGTCTTCTCCTCTCCCCTGTTTTCTTCATATTTTATCTATGATAACACAATCGGGGCAAGTTTTCAGCAGATGATGAGGAAAAACTGTCGCTTGGCTGCCATGAAATCTCCGTGGCAGCCAGAAGTACTTTAATTCTCCAGTCCCCGTCTGCGGAGCACCCGTTTTTCTACGGTGCGGAAGATGGCCTGGTCGATGAAGATACCTACCAGCACGATGACAACCATGACGAGCATGACCTGATTGATATCCGCCAGGTTACGGCCGGTGATGAGCGTCTGCCCCAGTCCGATGGATGTGGTCATGACTTCGCCGCTCATCAGCGCTCTCCACGCGAAGGACCAGCCCTGTTTCATGCCGGCGATGAGCTCCGGCAGAGCGGCCGGGAAGACGACTTTCCAGTAAATCTGCTTCTGGTTGGCGCCCATGGTGAGCGCCGCTTTCTTGTAGATCGGCGGCACGTTATTGATGGCGTTATCCACAGCAATGGCGATGCTGAAGGCAGAACCCATCACGACAACGAAGATGATGGCGGTCTGGGTCAGGCCGAACCAGAGGATGGAAAACGGCACCCAACAGATACTCGGGAGGGTCTGCACGCCCATGATCAGAGGCCGGAGGTTCCTGTGAAGGAATCCGAAATGATTCATCAGGATGCCCAGGATTCCTCCCAGCACCAGTGAGATCACATAGCCGATGGCGCCGCGGAGGAGGCTGTAACCGATGGAGGTCAGAAGGCTTCCGTCTTCCATCAGGTCAAGAAAACTCTCCCATACGCCGGCTGGCGACGGCATGGCGTAGCCTTTCCAGATGGAAAGTCCGTCCACGCCGACCACATAGATGATCTGCCACAAAACGACAATGGCTGCCAGGAAGACGATTTCCTGTATGATTGCTGCTTTTTTGCTTCCTTTTTTCATGCGTTCTCATCCTCCCCCTGTATCTCATCAAGAATCCTGTGTCGGTATTCGATAAATTTCTCATCATACACATGCCGCGGGCGGTCCAGTTCCACATCGACGATATTGCGGATGCTGCCTTTTGCGGCGGACATCACCGCGATCCGGTCGCCCAGGAAGACAGCCTCTTCCACGCTGTGGGTGATAAAAAAGATCGTTTTCTTTGTCTGCATCCAGATATCCTGCAGCTCCTTTCTCAAACGATTGGAGGTCTGCTTATCAAGCGCGGAAAACGGTTCATCCATCAGAAGGATTTCCGAATCCATGGTGAAGGCTCTTGCCAGCGCCACCCTCTGGCGCATACCGCCGGAGAGCTGATGGATGGCGTATTCTCTATAATCGTTTAACTGCATCATTTCCAGATATTTATCCGCCCGTCTCTCCTGCTCTTCTTTCGGCACGCCTGTCATCTCCATGCCGAACTTGACATTCTGAATGACATTGAGCCACGGGAACAGGGCGTGTTCCTGGAACATCACCGTCCGGTCGGCTCCCGGTCCTGTGACCGGCTTTCCATTTAAGAGGATCTCGCCGGAGGTCGGCTTTTCCAGTCCGGCGATGAGATTGAGAAGGGTACTCTTTCCGCAGCCGCTCCGTCCGACCACGCATAAAAACTCTCCCTGTTTGATTTCCAGATTCACATTTTTTAATGTGGCCTGATTGGTATCATCAAAGGTTTTGCTCACATTTTTTAATACAAGTGACATGAGAATTTCCTTTCTATTGTCTTCTCTCAAAATCGCAGAACCGTTTGCATCTGGCTCTGCGATCTTCCGATATCTGCTATTTTCTGTTCTTTGCTCTGTCAAGGATATCTTTTTATCAATTTACGGTGACGATCAGGTTCTCTCCCGGCAGTTCGTCAATGAATTCCTGCTCCAGAGATACCTGTGCGAAATCGTCCATGGCTTCCGGATTGATCTCTGTGGACACAATGATCTTCTGGAACGCGCTGGTCAGCACGTCAAGTTCCAGAGATTTGCCGGTGGCGGCGTTGATCTCCTCGTTGATCGTCTGCGCCGCCGTGGCCATATCTGCGTTGATGGCTTCTGTGGCGGCCTCATGCTGCGCCAGAAACTCATTGACAATGTCCGGATGTTCTTCCATAAATTCATTCCGCACGACCACGACAGCCACCGGGTAATCGCCGTTCATATACAGCTCATCATAATCGAGGACGATCTCCGCGCCGCCCTGCACCAGCTGAGAACCCCACGGTTCCGGTACAACTGCCGCGTCGATGTTGCCCTGATCCATCAGGTTCTGCACATCCGCGTTTTCCACGGCGGTCACTGTGACCGTTCCGCCCTCTTCCACGGTGGAAAGTCCGTTATCGGATAACAGCTTTAAGAGACACAGATGCTGGGTGTTGCCAATCTGTGGCACTGCCACGGTCTTGCCGTCAAGATCCGCCACTGACTGAATATCGGAGCCCGGCGCTTTCACAAGCTCGGCGCCCGCCTGGGTGGAACCGGAGATCACCGACACATCCCCCTCGGAATTAACGTTGGCGCTGATGGCCGGCACCGGTCCGATGTATCCGATATCAATATCACCGGCAAACAGCGCTTCCACCTCGGCCGGTCCTGCGTTAAATGCCGTCCATGCCACGCTCGTATCCTCGCCGAAGGCCTCTTCCAGCGTGCAATTGGCCTTCATATATAATGCCTGGGCGTGGGTCACATTGTTAAAATATCCGATGTTGACCTCATTATCGTCATTGCCGCCTCCGCCGCAACCGGCAAGACCAGCCGTGAGTGTGAGAACCCCCATTATTGCTGCTATTTTTTTCCATGCTTTTATCTTTGCCATAATTTTTCATAACCTCCATTTTTATTCCTTTTTCATGCTCCACAACAAAAATATCCATGCTTGCGATACATTTTCTTCCTGTCGCTTGTGCATCTTTCTCTCCCGGATACGGATGCGCTCTTTTCTTCCATCGCCATATGCTCCCGTATCTTACTTATATCTTATGAAAAAATGTGCTTTCTTACAACGAAGGTTTTTGCAAACGTTTTCTATAAAAATATCTTGTTTTTATGTGGTCTTTTCGATATACTTGTATTAAAATCCGTACATTTTTTAATGTATAACCAATTTTGTAGAAAACGTTTTCACATTTTTAATATTCCGTTTCGAGTTTTAGGAGGTATCACATTATGTCATTAAAAGAAATCGCCAGACGGGCGGGGACGTCCGTCTCCACCGTCTCGCGCGTATTAAATAACGAAAATTATAAATGTTCCGACCCGGAGCTTGCGAAACGCATCTGGCAGGCGGCGAAGGAGCTTTCCTATCTGCCAAATGCCGCTGCCCGGGCGCTGCAAAAGGGAGGCACGCCAGTGCAGGAGACAGAACAAAAGCCGTATTGCTTTGACATTTTTCTGACCCGTTTTCCCTCTCTTGATCAGGATCTGTTTTTCCGGGAGCTTTATGATGACCTGAAGCGGGAGCTTCTGAAGCAGCGCTGTCTCCTCGGAAAGCTCCTGACCGCCCCGGATGTGTCGGCGCTCTTTCAGACTTCGCCCGGCATTTCCGGCAAGGAAAAGCGGGCGGACGGACTGATTCTTCTTGGCAAATGTCCCTCGGAGCTGATCGCCCCGCTCCGGAATTATTACCATCACCTGGCGGGCATTGACCGGAATCCGACGGACTTTGACTACGACGAGGTGGTCTGCAACGGCACGGACGCCGCCGTCACCGCCATGAACTATCTCATCTCTCTCGGGCATAAAAAAATCGCCTACATAGGAGACTGCTCCTATGAGGCGAGATATATCGGTTATTATCAGTCTCTGATCAATCACAATCTGCCGCTGGATTATTCCAATGTCTATCCCACCAGCCAGACCAGGCAGGAGGGGATGCAGATGATGCAGGTGATCCTGCAGAAAAATGAGCTGCCTTCCGCCATTTTCTGTGCCAACGACAGCACTGCCCTCGGTGTCTTTGACTGTCTGAAAAAGCACCGCCGGAAGGGCTACATCCCCTCGGTCATCTCCATTGACAACATTCAGGAATCCGAGGAGACAAGTCCCATGCTCACCACCATCGATATCCCGAAGAAGGAGATGGCGCACCATGCGGTCCTTCTCCTCCTCGACCATATCCGCGGCGGACATAAGGACGCCGTGCGCGTGGAGCTGCCCTGCCGTCTCATCGTCCGGGAGAGCTGCTCCTGGTGCGCAGCATGATGGCGCGGGATCCATGTACATTTCTCATTTTATCCGTTAAACCGCCGCAGCCGTTCCACCACGCTCTCTTTCTTAAAGAACCGGAAAGCTGCCGCCGGAACGAGAGCGCCCAGCACGAGAAGCACCGGAAAGACAAGAAGCATCGGCCAGATCACAAAATGGTATTTCATAAACCACATGCCGCCGGAGAGTACCCGCAGCGCGGTGCAGGAAAACAGCGCGCCGAACACCAGCGAAAAACCAATGGTCGCGATGGCATAATAAAGGCCCTCCAGGATGAGCATTTTCCGAAGCTGGCGTTTTGTCATGCCGATGGCTTCCAGCATGGCAAACTCTCCCTGCCTTGTGACGATGCCTGTTAAGATCGAATTGACAAAATTTAAAATACCGATCAGTCCAATGACCAGAGACAAAACGCCGCCAATGAGAGTAAACAGACCAATCAGCCCGTCAAACTGCTCCAGCCAGTAGCCTTTTGATTCAAAGTCCATGGTCGGCTCCACCTGCGTCGTGTAGGCTTCCAGTTCATCGGCAATCTCCTCTTCCTTATCGTCATCGGCGTTAAAGGAGAAGCACATAAGGTATTCGTCCGACGCCATCTCTTTAAATACCCGGGAAGGGACATAATAGAAAAACGGCGTCATATAACTCCGGTTTGTCAGCGCATAGCTGTTGTCCTTGATGAGCGCCAGCACTTCAAACTCTCTGGTCTGTCCGTCGGCACAGGTGAGCATCACCTTATCGCCCGGCTGGTGGACGATCCCGTCTTGCTGGATCTGATCGTAATCATCCGTCGGCACGCTGACCAGCATATACTTTCCGGTGTCCATTTTTTCTTTTAAGGTTTCCAGATCGGACTCTCCTTTGTACACCTCGATGACAGAATAAAAGAAATCATCCATGCCATAGAAGGAAACCAGCCAATTCTCCTCGTCCAGCTCGTTCAGTTCCATGACTTCTCCCCCGAACTCCTCGCCCGGCTGTCCGTCCGCCGTCCTCGGGAAAGAAGCCGGCGCCTCCCAGGAATCTTTGCGAAGCCCCATATTCTGCGTCATATAGAGCCGTCCGCCGTCCTGATATCCGTCCAGAGACTGGCAGTATTCCACAAAGGATTCTGTCAGATTTTCTTCCTGGATCGTATCCTCAGAGGAACCATAATATCCGGACATCACATTGAAATAGTTGGCGTTGGCCACCTGAAAATCGGTGGAAACAAATCGTTTCAGATACGTGTCCAGATCAAAGGAATGGGTCACGGTAAACACGCTGTTTAAGAGGACGATGGCAAGGGACAGGGAGAAAATGACCAGTACCGTCCGCTTTTTATTTCTTCCCAGATTGGAGAGCGCCATTTTCGGCAGTTTTCCTCCGTCCGTGGACTTCTTCCCCTTTTTCTTTCCTCCGGCATGTTCCGTATAGCGCACCGCCTCCACCGGAGAGACTTTCGCCGCGATCCGCGCCGGTTTTCCGGTGGAGATCCAGACGGTCAGCAGGGTAAAAACCGCGGAGCCGATGAAGATCAGCGGATGCATGGACACGCCCACCTCATTTCCCACGTAGGAAGTCATCGCCATCATCTTTGGCATCATGGCGCTTCCGATAAGATAACCGCACACAAGTCCCGCCGGAATCCCCAGAATACCGAGCAGAAGCGCCTGCCGGCGGATGATCTTCTTGATCTGCCGTCCCGTGGCTCCGATGGTCTTTAAAAGCCCGTAATACTGGATATCCCGGATGACGGATATCTGGAAAATGTTATAGATGATCAGATACCCGGTCAGAATGATGAGCAGCAGTCCTCCTGCCACCGCTCCCACCGTGATCGGGTCTTGCTCGGTGCTGCCGGACACATAGGCCCAGTTTGCATTGCTTGCCACATAATCCGGGCTGGTTTCGTCGGTGGAGTAGCCCGCATCCTCTATGACTTTGTCGAGCTTTTCCTGAATGGAAAAGGAATTAGAAAAGGTGATATCCATCCGGACGGCGCCAGTCGGCGAGTAATCTTTATCATAGGTATAGACCAGTTCGTCAGCATGGGCGCTTAAATACGCCTCCGACACGATGGCAAATCCCACGTCAAGCGCCGGATCCGCCTTGATAACGCCGGACACCGTGAAGGTACGGTTTATCACATTTGCATCGGCATTTTTAATCCGAAGCTGTAAGGTCACCTGCTGTCCGGCCTCTGGCGCAAGCCCAAGAAGGTCCATGGACACATCGTCCATCAGTATCTCGTCAGCTGCCTCCGGCGCCCTCCCGTCAATGATGTCGATAAAACAATGTTTATAATGATACTGCGGATAATACCAGGCTTCCAGATGCCGTTTCAGAAACGCTTCATTTTCCACACTGTACGCCACCAGAATACAGTTTGCCGACTCCACGATGGAAGGATCCTTGCTCAGCTTGTCATACTGTTCCATGGTGATATTTTTGATGACGCCGTGACAGTCGCTGCCCGACTGACGCATGGTCTGGCGCTGAAAGTTCTCCACCGTGCCGATTCCCAGCGTAAAAAGCGTGGTAAATAACATGGCGGTCAGAGCGATGGCAATGACCGCCATGAGATTTCTGGTCCGGGACGCCCGGAAGCTCCGGTCTGACAGCCGCCGGATGACCTTTTTATTCTTCACCTTACGCATCCTGCTCACCACCTTTGATCTTTCCGTCCTCAATGCGGACGATCCGGTCGGCAAGCTGCGCGATCTCTTCATTGTGCGTGATCATCACAATCGTCTGCCCGAACTTCTCACCGGTCACTTTCAAAAGGCTCAGCACATCCTGACTGGTTTTCGAGTCCAGATTCCCCGTCGGCTCATCACAGAGCAATATCGCCGGTTTTGTCGCCAACGCCCGGGCGATCGCCACCCGCTGCTGCTGGCCGCCGGAAAGCTGGTTTGGCATACTGTGAAGCCTCTCTTTAAGTCCCAGCACCTCCGCCACCTGATTCACATACTCCGCATCCACCTCATTGCCGTCAAGCTCGATGGGCAGCACGATATTTTCATAGACATTGAGAACCGGCACCAGATTATAGCTCTGGAACACAAACCCGATCTTTCTCCTCCGGAAAATGCACAGAGCATCCTCCTTCAGCCCGGAAATGTCTTTTCCATCCACAAACACACTGCCCTCCGTCGGATAATCCAGTCCGCCCAGCATATGAAGCAGCGTTGATTTTCCGCTGCCGCTGGTTCCCACGATAGCGACAAACTCGCCTCTCTCCACGCAGAGATTCACGCCGTCCAGCGCCTTCACAAGACTCTCTCCGCTGCCATAATATTTCTTCAGATCCCTTGTCTCCAATACTTTCATGATCGATCGCCTCCCTGATTGTTTCTGTTTTCCTGATGCATTCACAAAAGCAGGATAGAACAGCGGCCGCCGGCAGCATATCCGACAGTGCTCTTCCATCTCTGCTTTTACCATACACTCATATTCTAACCACAATCTTTCTGAAATCTAACAGATATGAAAGGATACCGTGATTGAAGTATTGCAGAAAGAGAATTACTGCCTCAACAGGCACATAGAAAAATGCCGCCTCATATTTTACCTGATGAAACGGCATTTTTACTGTCCTCGATGTAAATACAGCAGAAATTCCGAACCACTGCCCGGCTGTGATTTCACTTTCACGTATCCGTTTTCTTTCCGGAGGATCTCTCTTGTCAGATAGAGGCCAATCCCCACGCCCTCCTCCTGGCTCACCTCTTCCGACCGGTAAAACCGGCCGAAGATTTCAGGAATCTCCTCCTCCCGGATCCCGATGCCCTCATCCCGCACGGATATGGCCAGATATATTTCATACTGGATGACAGAGAGCGTAACCGCGCTGCCCTGCGGCGAATATTTGATAGCGTTATCCAGTACATTTCCAAGAGCTTCTTTTGTCCATTTATAATCAAAACACGCCTCTGCGCTCCCTGTATAGCATTGGCACAGGCGAACGCCTTTTTTCTCTGCTTTCATGATGGATTCCTGCAGCACTTCCGAAAGTAACGGCGTCACTTCCTGCCGTATCGGGCGTACCTCCACGATATTGCTTTCCAGCCGGGACATTTTTGTGAGCGACTGGATGAGAAATTCCAGTTTCTCTGTCTGGCGAATCAGCTCACCAGCCATCAGGAGTGCCTCATTTTGACGGTTCATTCCCTGTTCTTCACCAATCAGTTCTTCCAGCAGAGAAGCATACAGGCGGATATTTGTCATGGGCGTCTTTGTCTGATGAGAAATGTCTGTGACAAGACTCTTGACATTCTCTTTTTCCCGGTTCAGATTCTCCTCAGACAGCACCGACGTGGCAAGAAACCGTTTCCACTTTGTCTCCAGACGGGACAATCTTGTCTCATCATAATCACGTTCCTGAAAATCACCGGAAAGCGCCGCGTCGAGCATCTGTTCGAGACGCCGGATCGTTCTGTTTTCAAACACGAGAAATCCTCCTGTCATCGGAATCCGTCAGGCGTTTCCTATCCTTCCTGTTTTCTGGGCTGCCCGTCCTTTTCCGACGTTTCCTTCTTTTTCTTCCACATATACCCCTGTCCGTAAACGGTCTGGATATAAGATATGCCGTCTTTTTTATTTTCCAGCTTCCGGCGCAGCCGGTTCACCGTCACAGAGAGAGCATTTTCATCCACATACTCTCCCTCGTCACCCCAGAGCCTGTCAAAGAGCAGGTTTCTCGTGAGGAGTCTTCCGGGATTTTCCACAAAGAGACGCAGGAGTCTCTGTTCATTGACACTCAGAGAAAGCTCCCTGCCATCCCTGTAATATTCCAGACGTCCAAAGTCAAACCGAAACGGTTCTTCCTCAAAGACGCCCATTTTCGGTAAAACAGTCCGGGAAGTGAGGTTTCCGCCTTCTGCAGCCGCCGCTGCGCCGTTTCTCTGATACCGGCTGTTATTCTGGAATAAAGCATCAGGACTGCCTGTTCCGGCGCCTGCCCTTCTGGCCGCGATCCGTTTCCGGAAAAGCTGGATCCGCGCCCGCAATATCGCCAGACTGAATGGTTTTGTCATATAGTCGTCTGCTCCCAGCGTCAGTCCCATCACTTCGTCCGTCTCCATGTCATTGGCTGTCAATATCAAAACGAGAGCGTCCGAATTCTCTTTTACCCAGTGCAGGTACTCATACCCGCTTCCGTCAGGAAGATTAATATCGAGGATCACGATATCCGCCGCATCCTTTTCAAAGTCTTCCCTCGCCTGCCGCAGACTGGCGCTTTGCGCGAAGGTAAGCCCTGCCTCCTGCAGCGCCAGGCGGATTCCTTCACTTAATGCCCTGTCATCTTCCACGACCTGAATCCGCACGTTTCTTCCCTCCTTATTGCGCGCTACCCGCAAAAGCAGATGTGACTTTTCGCGATCACATCTGCCTCTGCTTTCTTATTTCTTAAAACACGATAATGTCATATGACTTTGTAAATGTATCTCCCGGCTCCAGAGAGAGAATGCCCGGTTTCTCAGAAATATCTCCCCCAAATCCCCGGTTGTCGCAACGTCCGCACCACGGTTCCAGGCACACATACGGAGCGCCCGGCTTAGACCAGATGCCGAAGTTCGGAAAATCTCTGCTCTCAAGCGCGATGTACGGGGTGCCATCCGGCAGTGCCAGCGCCGCCCACTGAATCTGTCCCTCGTCAAAAATGAGGGCGTCCTGATCGAACATGTCTTTTCTCAGACGGTACTTATGGTCTGTCAGATGAAGCGGCCATGTTTTGTCCATGATGGCTGTCCCGCTGTCCAGATCTAAAAGCCGGTAGGTCAGTTCGTCCACATCCGGGGCAAACTGCAAAAAATAATCTTCAAATGTGGTGTCCGGCAGCACCTCCACCCGAAAAGCAGGATGTCCGCCAATCGTAAAATACATCTTCTTCTGTCCGGTATTCGTCACATCCCACTGTACCGTCAGACGATTTCCGTTCAGGCGGTGGCTCACATCGAACTGAAAATCAAAAGGATATCTTTCTTTTGTCTCCGCGTCAGATATCAGTCGATGCCGGATCATATCGCCATCGCTCTCCACGCGCTTAAAATCTCTGTCTCTGGCAAAGCCATGCTGTCCTTCCGGATACTCTTTCCCCTCATACGAGAAACTGCCGCCGTAGTATTTGCCGACATTCGGGAAAAGCACCGGCGCATGACGATTCCAGAACGTCGGGTCCGCCTGCCAGATCAGCTCTCTTTGATTTGCCCGGTCAAAAATGCTGACAAGTTCCGCGCCGTGGTCAGAGACCGTCACTGTCAATCTTCCATTCTCCATCGTATAAATTCCCATTGTAATCCCTCCCTGGTTTCATTATCATCACATTTTCTGCGTTTAACAACATTATTATATCATATCTTCTCACTACATGATAGTACACTTTCTCTGATTTCATCCTTCCGTGATCTTTCCGCATGCAATCTTTCCACGCAATTTTTCTCACAAGTTATCTCTTCCCGCATACACTGAGATAGAATCATCATTGAGATCACAGGGGATTGTTCATGAATCAGAATCTGAAATGTAAAACAAAATCCGGGCGGATTGCCGTATTTTTTCTCGTGGGAGCAGCCGTCCTGGCTGCGGCGGCAAATCTTTCCGGATGCGGTACTCCCAGATCCGATCTGAAAACACTTCGGTTAAATGAGGTGGCTCATTCCATTTTTTATGCACCGCAGTATGTGGCAATGGAACTGGGATATTTTGAAGATGCCGGTATTCAACTGGAGGTACAGACCGGATTCGGTGCGGATAAAAGCGCCACTGCCGTTATCAGCGGCGACGCGGACATCGCTCTGATGGGACCGGAGGCGACCATCTACCAGTATAATGAAGGAAATGCTAACTATCTGATCAATTTCGGTCAGCTCACCCAGCGCGCAGGGAACTTTGTGGTCAGCCGGGAGAATGAGACGGACTTCCGGTGGGAAGACCTGATCGGAAAAGAAGTGATCGGAGGCAGACCGGGCGGTATGCCGGAAATGGTTTTTGAATACGTCCTGAAAAAACACAATATTGACCCGCATAAAGATATCCATCTGGTACAGAATATCGATTTTGCCAACACCTCCGGCGCTTTTGTCGGCGGAACCGGGGATTACACCGTAGAATTCGAGCCTTCCGCCACTCTGATCGAGGAAGAAGGCGCCGGCTACGTGGTCGCGTCTGTGGGGACGGAGAGCGGCTATGTACCATATACCGCTTACAGCACCACAAAAGAGTTTCTCTCTAAAAATAAAGAACTGCTGCAATCCTTCATCGACGCCATCGAAAAAGGACAGAACTATGTGAAGGAACACAGCGCCGCAGAAGTCGCCGAGGTCATCGCGCCGCAGTTTAAGGAAACCGATGTGAAAACGATCGAAAAAATCGTTGCCCGCTACGCAGAGCAGGATAGCTTCAAGACAACGACCTTCTTCGGGGAAGACAGCTTCACATTGATCCAGGATATTCTGGAAGAAGCCGGAGAACTGGAAAAACGGGTACCTTATGACGAACTGGTAACGACAGAGTTTTCTTCCGAAGAAGAAAAAAATTCCAAATAAAAGAGTTTACTCTCATCCATTTCACAGAGATTCCGATAAAAATTTCTGTGAAAGACAAAAATTTCCTATACAAAAAGCAGATGCTGCAAAATTACCTGCCCTGGATCTCGCGACAGTGTAAAATGCAGCATCTTTCTCTTAATAGAGCGTGCCCTTATCATTCTCCCATCTTTTTCATATTTTTATCCACATTTTCTTTGTGGAGTATCTTATCGGTATCTTCGGGCGATCTCATAGAATTCTTCTCTGCCCTCGATATAATTTTCATACACAATCAGCGGCTCCTTCCCGCCGTACACCCTGCAGATCCCGCAGAGTTCGCAGTTGTTCCGGCAACGGAAGGTCTCGGCAATGTACTGTCTCCGCTCCTCTTTCGTGGAATTCTCAATTTCCGGTGGACGCATCTTTCTTCTCCTCCTCTCTCGCAGTGACAAGAATCTTCCGCATGTCTTCCGGCAGACCGGCTGTCAGCACAATCTCCTGTCCGGTAAACGGATGGCAGAAACGCACCCGCCAGGCATGAAGGGCGGCGCGGTGACAGCAGGTTTCCGGCCAGAGTCCTTCCTCTTTTTTCCGGCTGCCCTTTTCATAAAACTTCCCTGTCCCCGTTCCTTCGTTTTCCAACGGGACTCCATATAAAGAATCCCCCACCAGAGGACAGCCGATGGCAGCCATATGAAAACGAATCTGGTGTGTGCGCCCGGTCTCGATCGTAATGCGACAAAGGCTTACCACAGCCGAACCTTCTGTCCTGGCCACTGCGCCTGTTTTAGCCGCCAGGCCTGCTTTCCGGCAGAGATCCTGACCGGATTCGTGTCGGAATCTATCTGAAAGTGCCCGTTTCTCAGATAAAACACGCAGCACCTCATAATGCGTGATCGCTCTTTTGGCTTCCGCCTCCGTCCCTGCCCGCATCCTGAGATATCCTCCGCTTCTGTCTTCTGCCATGGGAATCGTAATGGTTCCGGCGGATGCCGGCGGACAGCCATGGACCAGGGCGAGATATTCTTTTTGTAACCCTCCTGTCTGACGTTTTGTGTGCATCCGCTCTGCCATCACCTTATTTTTGGCAATGCCGATGACACCGGAAGTATCTTTATCCAGCCGCCCGAAGAGATGTATGGAGGCGTTCTGGCCGCTCTTCATAAAGTATCCGGAAACTCCGTTACACAGAGTATCCGTCAGATGCCCTCTGGAAGGATGGCAGGCAATACCGGGTGGTTTGTTCATAAAAAGCAGATCCGCATCTTCATACAGGATGGAGAGCGACATTTCTGCCGGGAGGATTCTGCTGCTCTTTTCGCTCCCGGGCACAGAAAACATATCGGAGGCTGTCCTGAAATCTGTCCCGGATGCGGACGGACAGTGATCATCCAGCAATATCTGCAGGCTTTGCCCGCCCTTCACCGTTTCCCGCACCGTGACCAGATGCCCGTCCAGCAGGATACCGCCGGAGATTCGCTTGAGCGCGCGTATTTTGCGGGTGGACAACTCCAGTTTCTCATACAGCAGCGCGCGGACTGTCTCGCCTTCTTCTTCCTCTGTGACCGTATATGTAAGATAATGCTTTTGCTCTTTTTTATCATCATTTTCCAGCATACTGTTTTTCCATCCTTTTCACTGTCTCGCGCACACAAAGAAATAGCATTCCCGCTTTTCTTGAGGCTCACTGCCACTCTTCATGGTTTTGTGCTGATACTGACAGATACACAAAAAGCACTGCGATGAAGGCCGTGACAACGCAGCGACCGGGAGATTCCGGTCACCTCATTTCTTGCCCGCGATACAGTGCTTTCCTTTTGTTTTTCTCTTTTTCTACTTACTTTCTCTATGGGACTGGAAGAATGCCGTCAGTGAATCGATACTTTTCATCCAGACGTCCAGTTCCTCCGGCGTCAGACAGTTTAAGAGAGCATCTGTCATCTCTTTGTGAAACTGTTTATGGTGCTCGTAAGCCTCCACTCCCTTATCCCGGAGATAAATATTGACAACACGGCGGTCATTTTCGCTGCGTTTTCTGGATACGTATCCTTTGTTTACCAGACTGTTCATGGAGGTCGTCAGCGAACCGACGGTAATATTCAGCTTCTTGGCGATATCCGTCATTCTCGCTCCGGAATCCTCTCCGATCGCCTGGATAATGTGCATATCATTGCTGCTGATATCTCTGAACTTATCTGTGATTATCGCTTTTTCTTCCAAATCCATTATCTCATGAAATGTATTTACTAACATGGTATTGATAGTATTTCTTACTTCATCCACGGATGTACTCCTCTGCATGTTCTGCTCTCTTCTTCCTTCTGCCGGCGTACCGGCATGTTGTTATACAGTCCAGATTATCTTTTTTCTGACAATTCAATTATTCTAATGTGTCTTTTGATCTTCTATCCGGATTTGCCTGCCGGACCGGCGATATTCCCGGCCCGACAGGACAGTTCCTTCCCTAATCTTCAAAAAAACGATAGGAGTCTATGACTTCCTTCACGGTACCGATATGGTCCGCTTCGTATGCTCTGCCGCCACAGAACAGGAGAGCCTCTGAGAGTTCTCCCTTTGCGGCATGGATCAGAGCATCCGTAATGCAGTATGGCGTTGTGGCAGGATCACAGGTGTGAATGCAGTTTAAGCATTTCACCGCCGGGACTCTCGTTCCGGATGCCACTTTATCCATCAGCGCATTGTGAATGGCTCTTCCCGGCATACCTACCGGACTTTTCACAATCTCGATATCTTCTTTTTTGGCCTGAATATAGGCATTTTTATATTTTTCGTCGGCATCACATTCCACGGTCGTCACAAATCGTGAGGCCACCTGAATGCCGTCTACGCCAAGTTCCATGGCATGGACATAATCCTCATGGTTGCGGATGCCTCCCGCCAGGATCACCGGAATCTTATGTCCGTATTTTTCCTCGTATCCACGCACAACCGCAAGGATCTTCTTTACTTCCTCGTCATAGAGTTCCGGTGTGAACTCTTCCAGCTGTTTCAGGTGAAAGCCCAGATGGCCGCCAGCCAGAGGTCCCTCCACCACAAGAAGGTCTGCCGTCCTCTTATACTTTCTGTCCCAGTATTTGAGGATGACCTTTGCGGATTTTTCTGTGGACACGATCGGCGCGATCGCAATATCGCTCCCCTCCACATAGGCCGGAAGATCTGCCGGAAGACCGGCGCCGGATACGATGATGTCCGCGCCTGCTTTCACACTTTCACGGACATACTCCTCATAATGGTTTAACGCCACCATAATATTGACGCCAATGATACCGTCCGGCGCAATACTCCGCGCTTTCTCTATCTCTTTATGAATGGCTCTCTTGTTCGCTTCCACAGGATTCTGGTAAAAATCAGGCTCCCGATACCCCGGATGGGCTGCGGAGATCACTCCGACAGCTCCCTCTTTTGCGACTGCCCCGGCAAGACCGCCGAGACTGATGCCAACTCCCATTCCCCCCTGCAACAGCGGGATTTTTACTTCTTTTTTTCCGATGGCAAATGTTTTCTTCTCCATAATTCACCCCTGTTGTTACATTCTGCGGAAACGTGCGTAACGGGCTTCCACTAATTCCTCTTTCGGGAGATTCATCTTTTCTTTCAGGAAAGCACAAATCTTCTCGTCCAGGTCTTCGCAGATCTCCAGCATAGTTTCCAGTGTATAAGTCTCCGGTTCCGGAATGATCGTCTCCACAAAACCTGCTTTGTACAGGTCATAGGAGGTCAGCTTCATCGCCTTTGCCGCCTTTTCTGCCAGGCTGGCGTCTTTCCAGAGAATCGAAGCAAAGCCTTCCGGAGACAGGATGGAATAAATCGCATTTTCCAGCGCCCAGACTTCATCGGCAACTGCCATGGCAAGCGCGCCGCCGCTGCCGCCCTCTCCGATGAGGATGGAAAGGATCGGGGTCTTCAGGTCAGACATATAGAAAAGATTGCGTGCGATGGACTCGCCCTGTCCTCTTTCTTCCGCTCCCATTCCAGGATAAGCGCCGGGAGTATCCACAAAACAGATGATCGGACGATGGAACTTCTCCGCCTGCTTCATGAGACGCAGAGACTTCCGATACCCTTCCGGCATCGGCATGCCAAAGTTCCGCTCCATGTTTTCCTGCGTGTTCTTTCCTTTCATCTGCGCGATCACCGTCACCGGCTGTCCGTGGAACAGAGCGATACCGCCACAGATCGCGTGATCGTCTCCGAAATAGCGATCCCCATGAAGCTCCACAAAGTCATCAAACAGTCCGTTGATGTAATCTTCTCCGATCGGTCTTCCCTTCGCTCTGGCAAGACTGACACGCTCCCAGGCTGTTTTGTCTTTCGCATGTTCCGTGGATACTTTATACGGCGCCTTGTAACGCCCCTGCTTCTTCACTGCTTCGCTGACGTCCTTGAGTTCCACGCCGGACGGACTGACACTCAGTCTGTGCAGATCAAGAAGATTGCGCAGTTCCTCTTTCATATTCTGCCGTTCCACAATACGGTCCACAAATCCGTGATCCTGTAAAAACTCAGAACGCTGAAATCCTTTTGGAAGTTTCTGATGAATGGTCTGCTCGATGACACGAGGTCCTGCAAAACCAACCAGTGCTTTCGGTTCTGCCAGAATGATATCGCCAAGGCTGGCAAAACTTGCCGTCACACCGCCTGTCGTCGGGTCCGTGAGCACAGAAATATAGAGAAGACCGGCATCACTGTGACGTTTTAAGGCTGCGGAAGTCTTTTCCATCTGCATAAGAGATGTCATACCTTCCTGCATTCTCGCTCCGCCGGAACAGGTAAAGATCACGACCGGAAGTTTCGCTTTTGTCGCTTTCTCGATTCCTCTTGTAACTTTCTCGCCGACAACCGCTCCCATGCTGGCTGTCATGAATCTTCCATCCATGACCATGATGACCACTTCGTTCTCACCGATTCTGGCTTTTCCGGTGACGACCGCTTCGTCAATTCCTGTCTTTTCCTGCAAATGTTTTACCTTATCCGGGTACTCCTTCATACGGAGCGGGTTCGTATTGACCAGTCCCGTATCCCATTCCTCAAAAGAACCCTCCTCTGTTACCAGCGCGATTCTCTCGTATGCAGGCATGCGGAGATATCCTCCACATTTCGGACAGATATAAAGATTATTTTTATATTCTTCTGTAAAAATACCTTTTCCGCATTTATTACATTTTTTGAGAAGCCCTTTCGGTGCCTCCGGTTTATTTCCTTCTTCCACAGAATGACTGGACGGTCTTCTGATGGAAGTCTTCTTAAACATCTTATTTAAATCCATTTACTCTCCTCCTGCATTTCTTTCAAAACATTCTCCAAATAGGAAATATTGATATCTCCTTCCTGATAGTCTTCCCGCTCCATAATGTCGTACAGGAAGTCAATGTTTGTCGTAATGCCTTCAATGATAACCTCCCCAAGGGCGCTGTGCATCTTTGCGATAGCCTCTTTCCGGCTCTTCGCGTAGACGATCAGCTTCGCTATCATGGAATCATAATATGGAGTAATGGTATAACCACTGTAAATGGCGCTGTCGATACGGATGCCCTTTCCTCCCGGAAGATACATGTCCGTGATGGTTCCCGGACACGGACGGAAGTTATGTTTCGGGTCCTCCGCATTGATTCGGCACTCGATCGCATGCCCGGTGATATGCACATCATCCTGCGTGTAGGACAGATGTCTGCCGCTGGCGATCCGGATCTGTTCTTTTACGATATCAATGCCGGTCACCCACTCTGTCACCGGATGCTCTACCTGTACCCGGGTGTTCATCTCCATGAAATAGAAGGTCCCATCTTCTTCCAGAAGGAACTCGATCGTTCCCGCATTGGTATATCCCGCTGCCTTTGCCGCCTGCACGGCTGCTTTTCCCATTTTTTCTCTGAGCTCATCGCTTACCGCTGCGGAAGGAGCTTCCTCGATGACCTTCTGATGGTTTCTCTGGATCGAGCAGTCTCTCTCGCCCAAATGGATGACATTGCCGTAGTTATCTGCAAGGATCTGCACTTCGATATGGCGTGGATTCTCCACGAAATGCTCCAGATACATATGATTATCACCAAATGCGGAGGCCGCTTCCTTCTGTGCTGTTAAGAATTCTGTGGAAAACTCTTCTTCTGAGTAAGCCACGCGCATTCCCTTCCCACCGCCGCCGAGTACTGCCTTGATGATCACCGGAAAACCGATCTCTTTTGCGATCTCCAGCGCTCTCTTGTCATCCGTCAGTGGTTCCTCACATCCCGGGATAACCGGAACACCGGCATTGATCATGGTCGTTCTCGCTTCGGCTTTGTTTCCGAGTTTTGCTATAGTTTTAGAGTCCGGGCCAATGAATGTAATGTTGCAGGCTTCACATAGCTCGGCAAACCGGCTGTTTTCCGAAAGGAAACCATAGCCGGGATGAATGGCATCCGCGCCGGATACGATCGTAGCGCTGATAATCTGTTCCATGTTCAGGTAACTGTCTTTTGCCGCTGCCGGTCCGATACAGACCGCCTCATCTGCCAGCTGTGTATGAAGTGCCTCCCGGTCCGCTTCGGAATACACTGCAACGGTCTCAATCCCCATCTCTCTGCAGGCCCGGATAATGCGAATGGCAATCTCACCCCGGTTTGCAATTAATATTTTCCGAATCATCTTTCTCTCCTTTTATCCAATCATAAATGTAAGCTCTGCCTTGACAACGACTTTTCCGTCCACGCTGGCAGTCGCCTCGCCGATTCCCATCGGTCCTTTAACCTTGATGATTTTTGTTTCCAGACGGACTTTATCGCCCGGAACGATTTTTCCACGGAAACGGCATTTATTGATGCCGCCAAAGTAAGCGGTCTTTCCTTTATTTTCTTCCAGAGAAAGAATGGCTACCGCTCCCACCTGCGCCAGAGCTTCCACTGTGAGCACACCCGGCATCACCGGCTCCTGCGGAAAATGTCCCCGGAAAAAGTCTTCATGAAAAGTCACACATTTATAACCGACCGCACTGACGCCCGGTTCCATCTCCTCGATGTAATCCACCAGAAGAAACGGATGTCTGTGAGGGATAATTTGTTCGATCTCTTTGATTCCCAGTCTCATCTTGTTCTCTCCTTTTCATCCTGTCCGCAGACTGTCTCCGGGAGATCCTTTCCGGTATCTTCCGGAGACAGTCCGTTTCTCTCAAAAACAGCGGGCGGTATTATCCGATCCGGAATAACGGCTGTCCGTATTCGACAGACTCTTCATTCTGCACGTAAATCTCTTTGACAACGCCGTCAAACTCGCTCTCAATCTCGTTCATCAGCTTCATGGCTTCCACGATGCCGAGGGTCTGTCCCTTCTTTACGGTATCGCCCACCTTGACAAAGGCCGGGGCGTCCTCAGAAGGCGCCTCATAAAATGTGCCGACAAGCGGACATTTCACGATGTTGCCGGACTGATCGTCCGCCGCAGGGGCTGCCTGTGCTGCCGCAGCCTCCGGCTGTACCGGAGCAGGCTGTGGAGCAGGAATCTCCATGTGCATGTCGCCCTCCTGTACGGATACCACAGGAGCCGGAGCCGGTCCTTTGTGCTCCGGACAGCTCATGACGATCCGGATGTTTCCTTCTGTATATTCAAAATTTGTAAGGCCTGCTTCAGAAACGCCTTTTACCAATTTTAAAATCTCTTCGTACTGCATTTTTTCTCCTTTCCTGACGCATCTGCTGCGTCAATAAGGGCAGGTTTGAAAGTCCACTTTCAAAAACCTCTCACTCCTCATATTTTTTTACCAGCAGTGTCGCATTGTGTCCGCCAAATCCCAGGGAGTTGGAGATAGCCACATTGACTTCCTGCTGTACCGGTGCGCCTAATACATAATCAAGATCACATTCCTCATCCGGTTCTGTGGTTCCCACTGTCGGATGGATATATCCTTCCTCAATGGATTTCACACAGGTGATCAGTTCCACTGCGCCGGCTGCGCCGAGCAGATGTCCGATCATAGATTTGGTGGAGCTTACTTTCAGCTGTGCAGCCGCGTCGCCAAAGGCACGATGGATGGCTCTTGTCTCAAATAAGTCATTGTGGTGTGTTCCGGTTCCGTGGGCGTTGACATAATCCACTTCTTCCGGTTTCACGCCGGCTTCCTCCATGGCAAGCTCCATCGCTTTTGCCGCTCCGCTTCCGTCTTCTGCCGGAGATGTAATGTGATAAGCATCGGAAGTCGCGCCGTATCCGACCAGCTCCGCGTAGATCTTTGCGCCACGTTTTTTCGCATGTTCCAGTTCTTCCAGAACAACGACACCGGCGCCTTCGCCGATGACGAAACCACTGCGGTTTTTGTCAAAAGGAATGGAAGCCTTCATCGGATCTTCCGCAGAGGAGAGCGCTGTCAGATTCGTAAAACCGGCAACAGCGATCGGCGTGATACTGCTCTCGGTTCCGCCCGCGAACATCACGTCGGCGTCTCCGTACTGGATGGCGCGGAGAGCATCTCCAATGGAATGGGTTCCTGTCGCACAGGCCGTCACCACATTGGTACATTTTCCTTTGCAGCCCAGAGCGATGGATACATTTCCAGCCGCCATATTGCTGATCATCATAGGAATCAGCATCGGGCTCACTCTCTTTGGTCCTTTTGTGAGAATCTTCTCATGCTCTTTTTCCATGCTGGAAAGTCCGCCGATACCGGAACCGATGATGACGCCGACGCGGTACGGATCTTCCTCCTCCATCTTAAGACCGGCATCTTCCATCGCCTCTGTCGCTGCGACAATGGCGTACTGGGAGAATGTCTCCATACGTTTGGCGGATTTGAAATCCATTCTTTCTTTTGGAACGAATCCTTTAACCTCAGCGGCAATTTTTACTTTATAATCAGTAGTATCAAACTTGGTGATCGGTCCGACACCAACTTTCTGTTCTTTTACTCCATTCCAGAATTCTTCCAGTGTATTTCCGATTGGTGTGATCGCACCCATTCCTGTGATGACAACTCTTCTTTTTTCCATTTACACAACCCTTTCTTGCTTTTTCATAATTCCGGGATCAAAATCTCATGCTGACGGATCCGCAGATCCGTGGTCTATAAGCGGTTCTACATAACCATGCCGCCGTCTACCAGCAGCACCTGTCCGGTAATATAGGACGCCATATCAGATGCCAGGAATACAGCTGCATTGGCGATATCTTCCGGCTCCGCAAAACGTCCCAGAGGGATCTGTTTCATGGCCGCTTCCTTCACTTCGTCGGAAAGTACGTCGGTCATCTCTGTCTTGACAAATCCCGGTGCGATGGCATTGGCAGTGATATTTCTGGATGCCAGTTCTTTTGCCACTGACTTGGTCAGACCGATGAGACCTGCCTTGGAGGCACTGTAATTGGCCTGTCCCGCATTGCCTGCCACACCGGATACGGAAGTGATATTGATGATCCTGCCGTATTTTTTGCGCATCATCTGACGGCTGGCAAAACGGATACAGTTAAAGCTTCCTTTTAAGTTGGTGTCGATCACTGCATCAAAATCTTCCTCAGACATACCCATGACCAGTCCATCCCGGGTAATCCCCGCATTGTTGACCAGAATATCAATCTTTCCAAATGTTTTTACAACACTCTTAATAAAGTCGCTACAGGCGTCAAAGTCTGCCACGTTGCAGCGGAAAATCTCTGCTTTTCCGCCCGCCTCTTCGATCTCTGCCTTTACGGCAGCTGCCTTTGCTTCATTTCCATTATAATGTACCGCAACAGATGCGCCTGCTTTTCCAAAAGCCAGAGCGATCGCTCTGCCGATTCCGCCGGAAGCGCCTGTTACAACTGCAACCTTTCCCTCTAACATCCTGTCAACTCCTTAATCTTTTCTACGACAGTATGCATCTCTTCCATGCTGCCGATCTTAAACATATTTACACTGCGATCGATCTTGCGCATAAATCCGGATAAGGTCTTACCCGGTCCGATCTCCACAAAGATATCCACGCCTTCCGCGATCATCCGGCGGACACTCTGCTCCCACATGACGGAGCTGGATACCTGTGCGCGCAGCAGGTCTTTCGTCTTGCTGATGTCTGTGATGATCTCCGCATTCACATTCGTCACATACGGGATAGAAAGCGGCTTCCAGTCTACTTTCTCGAGAGTCTCATAGAGCTCATCTCCCGCCTCTTTCAAGAACGGGGAATGGAATGGCCCGCTGACATTTAAAGGAAGGACTCTCTTGGCGCCGGCCTCTTTCAGCGCCGGTGTTACTGCCTCAATGGCGTCCTTCTTTCCGGTGATGACGATCTGTCCCGGACAGTTATAATTGGCCACGGAAACATTGTCCACACCGTCTGTGACTGCCTTTACCTGATCGCCGGAAAGTCCTAAAACTGCCGCCATACCGCCGGAACCGTCCGGAACCGCGTTATGCATCAGGCATCCTCTCTTCCAGATGGTCTTTACCGCGTCCTCATAGCCCATACCGCCTGCCGTCACGATGGCACAGTACTCGCCCAGGCTCAGACCTGCCGCCATATCCGGTTTCAGCCCCTGTGCCTCGATCTCTCTTGTCATGGCAAGACAGGTGGTCACAAGCGCTGCCTGTGTATAATCCGTGCGGTTTAACAGATCATTCTCCTCAAAACAGATGGACTGGATATCCATATCGAGAATCTTCGCACTCTCCTCATAAGCGCTCTTTGCCAGTTCACTCTGCTCATAAAAATCCTTACCCATACCGACAGTCTGTGCGCCCTGTCCCGGGTACAGGAATGCTATCTTACTCATAAACCTTCGTCCCCTTTAACAGTTCTTCTGCCTGTGCATTCAGGCTCTCTACAATATCTTTACAGCTTCTGACCTCTTTTACAAGACCGGCGATCTGACCTGCCATCACGCTGCCGTTGATCACGTCGCCGTCCACAACAGCCTTCCGCAGTCCGCCGAGTGTCAGATGCTCCAGTTCCTCAAGAGTCGCTCCCTCAGCCTCCAGACGGAGATATTCCTGCGTCTGTTTATTTCGGATACAGCGAACCGGATGTCCGGTACTTCTTCCGGTCACTTTGGTGTCGATGTCTTTTGCCTTTACTACTTTGTTCTTATAGGCATCGCTGGCGATGGACTCTTTGGAAGCGACAAAGATCGTACCCATCTGTACTGCCTTTGCTCCCAGCATAAATGCTGCGGCAATCCCTCTTCCATCAGCAATACCGCCTGCGGCGATGACCGGAATGGAAACCGCGTCCACTACCTGCGGAACAAGCGCCATCGTCGTCGTCTCACCGATATGTCCGCCGGACTCGGTTCCCTCCGCGATCACAGCGTCCGCTCCGGTTCTCTCCATACGTTTGGCAAGAGCCACGCTGGCAACAACAGGGATGACCTTTACACCGGCTGCCTTCCACATCTCCATGTATTTTTCCGGATTACCTGCGCCGGTTGTGACAACTGGAACACCTTCATCCACGATAACCTGTGCGATCGCATCCGCTTCCGGATTCATCAGCATGATGTTCACGCCAAACGGTTTGCTGGTTTTCTTTTTTACCTGCTGGATCTGCTCTTTCACCCAGGAAGCCGGCGCTCCGCCGGAGCCGATGATACCCAGGCCGCCTGCCTCTGATACAGCGGCTGCCAGTTCATTGGTCCCAACCCAGGCCATACCGCCCTGAATGATCGGATACTCGATTCCAAGAAGTTCTGTAATTACTGTTTTCATAATATCTTACTCCCAATCGCTATACTAATTCTGATGTTCTTCGATATAATTGATGAGGTCGCCTACGGTGTCGATATTTTCGAGATCTTCGGAAGGAATCTCTACATCAAACTCTTCCTCCAGTGTCATGACCATCTCAAAAAGATCCAGGGAATCAATGTTCAGATCGTTCTTGAAGGATGCATCCATGGTCACCTGCTCTTCGTCTACGCCAACTTCTTCCACAATTAAATCTCTGATTTTCTCGAACATAACTTGTCCTCTCTTTCATCCTTTTTCTTTGTTATCATTTTTGTCATCATTGCAATTTATGTAATCCGGCCATGCCGGTGATTACCTGTCCCAAACGCCGTACTGTCTCCCCTGTGCTGTCCTGTATTGTGTCCACTCTGCTGTCCTCTACCACTCCAGATAAAAACCGCCCCATGTAAGACCGGCGCCAAATCCGGCCAGTACGAGCTTCATGCCCGGTTTGAGCATTCCCTTCCGGTTCATATCATCAAGAAGCATCGGGATGCAGGCTGAAGAGATATTGCCGTTATCCATGATATTCATCGGAAACTTGCTCTCATCCTGACGCAGTCTCTTTGCAATGGCATCAATGATCCTCTTGTTCGCCTGATGAAGAACGAAATAGTCAATCTCCTCCACGGTATGGCCGCTTAATTCCAGCACTTCACGAATGACCTCCGGCACCTTCCTCGTCGCAAACTTGAAAATGGCTTTACCGTCCATACGGTAATACTCATCGTACGGAACCTTATCCTTTCCATGACCGAGACTGCAGGTCAGCGCCTCTCCCTGACTGCCGTCAGCGTGAAGCACACACGGGATGCAGAGCTCCTCCGGTGCGCAGTCGGCCCGAAGCACCGCAGCGCCGGCTCCGTCGCCAAATAAAATACAGGTGCCGCGGTCCGTCCAGTCCACTCCGTTGGACAGGCACTCACTTCCGATGACCAGCGCTGTCTTCGCAAGCCCCGCCTTGATCTGTCCCGCTGCCATCTGATAACCGGTGATGAAACCGCTACAGGCAGAGTTCACATCGAAAGCAGTCACCTGAGAGATCCCCAGTGCCTTCTGCACCTCGCAGGCGACACAGGGAAGACTCTGTTCCGCTGATACGGTAGAAACAATGATCAGGTCGATCTCCTCCGGGCTGATACCGGCATCGGCCACCGCTTTCCGCGCGGCCTCCGTCGCCATGGACGCAACCGTTTCCTTCGTGGCAATATGACGGGTCTTAATTCCCGTCCGGGTCTGTATCCACTCATCCGACGTGTCCACCATACGGGCGATCTCAAAGTTATCGACCACCCTCTCCGGCAGAAAAGACCCTGTACCCACAATCTTTACATACATATACGCAATCCTCTTTCTTTCCTCATCTTCTTTCTGTCCAAAGCCGCCGCTCCCTGCGGCTGCTCCGTTCACAGAATCTTTTTATTATTCTACACTAATATCAATATTGTTTGAAGTCTGAATATTTTGAGTTTCAAACTTTTTGAGTTACAATATATCACAATCTCTTTTTTAGTCAAGTATTTTTCCCCATGCAATCCAAAAAGAAAAATTCCCTCCGCAAAGAACCTGCCTCACAAAGGGAATCACAAAATCAGTCTCTCGAAATCACGTCTCTCCCATCATCACAGCAGGTGGTACTCTTTCAGATCCGCCGGTTTGTCAAATGTCTCATCCTGAATTCTTGAACTCACCACATCCACCGTACAGATCTCATGCTCTTCCTTCAGAAAATCATGAATCTCCTCGATCCCCTCGCCCGTGTACGAGCTGGTAAAGAAAATATGCTCGCAGCCCGTGAGCCTCAGCCACTCTGCCGCCTGCTCCGGGTCCGCGCACCAGTGATCGATTTTTGTCACGATACCGATGGTCTCCCGGTTGCTGACGGAGGCCACATTCGGAGGATAGAGAGAATATGGCTCCGTGGCGCTCAGCACGATACCGACCACATCTGCCTCCGCTATGTAAAGAGCGATGGCATGCGCCAGATCGATATTCTCCGCGTACTCTCCCGGCATATCGATCAGGCAGTCATACTGGCTGACATACTGTGTCTTGTGATAAGTGATCTTCTCTCCTCTGAGTGCCTGTTTCAGTGTCGTCTTGCCGCACTCGCTGCGGCCGATCAAAACCATTCTTCTCATGCTGCTTCCTCCCGTACCCAATACACTGCTGCCACAGCTGCGGACCTGCCGCCGCTGTGCGATCATCATGTAAGATTCCGTTCATTTTTTCGAAAACTTTATTTAATAATATAACACTTTTTTTCGAAATTGTAAAACAAATTTATGCCTGCTGCGGTCTGTAAAACAGAGGATTGTGCCTGACGGAATCCAACCTTATCAAAACCTTCCGTTTTATCTGGACAAAGTATGGAGAAAGTATTATACTTTTTCAATACCATATTTACTGAAACATCGATCTGTGTCGGTTCCTGTTTCTGACACGATGATTTCAGCACAGCAGCGAAGGGATTTCCTGCCAAAAAGGATTCCCGTCAGAAAGGAGTATTATGAAAAAAGGCAACAAAAAATATCTTCTCATACCGGTCATTCTGGTGATACTGGCAGTGTATTACTATTTCGCTCTGCCCGCCATCAACATCCACGATGTTTCCATCTGGAAGTTCATCATCGCTATACCGGTGATCCTTCTTATCTTATATGTTTTTTCCAAAGTACGTCTCTCCGGCGGCAGAAAAAATGTGACGGAGATGAAAACGCTTTTTAACAGCGCCGTCTTTAAGGTTCTTGCCGGCGTTCTCCTGCTTCTTCTGCTGATCTACAGCGCGGGAAGCCTGCTCTCCTCCCCGGTCATCAACGCTTCCAAATATCAGAAGCTCATGACGGTGGAGACCGGCGAGTTTTCCAAAGAGATCACGCAGATCTCCTACGACCAGATCCCGCTTTTGGACCGGGCGTCGGCGGAGCTGCTCGGAGAGCGGAAAATGGGAAGTCTCGTGGACCTGGCATCCCAGTTTGAGGTAGCAAACCTCTACACCCAGAGTAACTACAATGATACCCCGGTACGTCTCACACCGCTCAAGTATGCAGACATCATCAAGTGGTTTACCAACCACGGCGAGGGTATCCCGGCCTATATCATGATCGATATGGCCACTCAGGAGACGGAGCTTGTGCGTCTTGACGAGGGGATGAAATATACGCCGTATGACCATTTCGGACGCAATCTGTACCGGCATCTCCGCTTCAAATATCCGACCTATATGTTTGACAACATCAGCTTTGAGGTGGATGATGACGGCACACCGTACTGGATTTGTAGTACGAAAAAGTTTAACATCGGTCTTTTCGGCGGACAGACTATCGGCAACGTAGTCATCTGTAATGCCATCACCGGTGAATGTACCGATTATAAAGTGGAAGATGTGCCAACCTGGGTAGACCAGGTGTACCGGGCCGATCTGCTCATCCAGCTTTACGATTATTACGGCACGTTGAAACACGGCTACATCAACAGTGTCATCAGCCAGAGGGACTGTCTGGTGACGACCAACGGTTACAATTACCTTGCCATCGACGATGATGTGTGGGTATATACCGGCGTCACCTCCATCACCAGCGACCAGTCCAACGTGGGCTTTGTGCTCATGAATCAGCGGACCATGGAGACCCGCTACTACGAGGTGGAGGGCGCCATTGAGGATTCCGCCATGGCGTCGGCGGAAGGAAAGGTACAAAACTTAGGCTATACCGCCGCCTTCCCTCTCCTTTTAAATATTGACAATGAGCCGACCTATCTCATGGCGTTAAAGGATGCCGCCGGTCTTGTCAAAATGTACGCCATGGTCAATGTACAGAATTATCAGATTGTCGCCACCGGCAACTCCGTGGTGGAATGTGAGGCCGCTTACAAGAGCCTCATGGCGGACAACGGTATCGAGACAAGCGAGACTGCGCCGACAGAGGCGGAGACAAAAACCATCACCGGTGTGATCAGCAAAATCGCGGAGAGCGTCGTGGACGGCAACTCTCACTATTATCTGCTTCTCGACGGATCTGACACAATCTACGATGTCACTGTGGCAGACAATATTTCCATCATCCGGTATAATCCGGGGGACAGTATCACACTTGAATACACGGAAGGAAGCGACCGCTGCAAAGTGGTAAGTATTCCGGAGGAAGACGATGGGACCGCTCCGGCAGATAGTACGACGGACAGCACAGCAGACAGTACAACGGACAACACGACGTCATCTGCCGAGAGCACAGAAGGATGATATTTGCCTAAACAGGTATTAGAACAGAAGCGGCTCGCCGCACATGCTTTATGAATTGGCATGTGCGGCGAGCCGTCCCGAAAAATATCATTCATTAACAGATCTTTTTTACACAAATCCCCGCAAAACGGGAATCTCATCAGAGAAAGAATGCATTCTCTGCTCTTCTTTTATAATGCTCTTTGAGCATCTCTTTATGAGAAAGAAAATCTTCATCCACAAAGGACTTCGCGTGTACCGGACAGATACGGATACATGCCTGACACTTGATACAGATGCCATTGACCATCGAAGTGTCCGCCGCGTCAATACTTCCCATCGGGCAGGCCGTCGCGCAACAGCCGCATCTGACGCAGCGTTCCATATCTGTCACCGGCTTTGCCTTCAGGAACCTTGCCGGCTGCCCGTCGGCACGAAGCGGCGTATAATACGGTCCTACCGGGTTATGTCCGGTGATTTTAAGGGCTGTTGCTCCTATGGCCGGCTGTTGCTGTTTCTGCAATTCCTTTATTTTTTGCGCAGCTTTCCCGGCAAATGCCCGCAGCTCTTCTAAGTCCTGTCCGTCAGGACGTCCCGCGCCGATCTCGTCGGAAAAGGCGTGGCGGCTTACCGCCGCAGCCGCAGCGGTAAGTAGAAATCCCCGGTCTTCCAAAAGAAGAGCCAGTTCCATCAAACCGTCGTCAAAGCTTCTGTTCCCAAAGACGCTGACGGCAATAGCCGGCGTACGGTTTCCGTGAAAGGCGCTTTCCACATCCGGGAGGATTTTATTGGGGATCCGCCCGGCGTAGACCGGCAATCCGAGAAGAAGAAGGTCTTCCCCGGAAAATGTATATGTCCGCTTTCTTTCCTCCGGCAGAGTAAACGATATCTCTTCCACAGGGAGATGCAGTTTTTCACCCATCGTATCCGCAAGCAGCCGGACAATCTTTTTTGTTCCACCGGTAGGGCTGAAAGACACCGCCCGGATCCTCCGTATCTTCATAAAATCTCTCCTCTGTCACACGATCAAATATATCATCAGCGTTTGTATGTGCTGTTTCCTGAGTTGCTCACGCTGCGGCCCCGTGCCACGATCGCGCTGCCCCTGGAGGATGCGTATGCCTTATTGTTCTTCACTGTCACAGAACGATAGCTGGAAGAAGAACGGCTGATCACCTGGATAGCCTGGCGATAACCGTAAACGGTATTGCCGGCAACCGTGATCCTGGACTTGTTCATCTTTTTGCCGGAAGCACGGCCCTGCAGGGTGATGTTCAATCCGATCGAGTAAGACTCTTTTTTACGGCTGCTGTGTGTCGTGATCACGTTATTCTTTACCGTGGCCTGTAAAGTATTATAAAGGGTGCAGGCTTCCGCGGTATATCCGGTCAGCGTATTTCCCTTGATGACAATGTTCTCATGAAACTTGTTCTTTAATTTCTCTCCTCCGACAGTTGCATAGTTGGCACAGACACCACGGCTACCTTCGATCGTGTTTTTAAGCACCTTGATGTTCTTGCAAGTCTGTCCTTTGACAAACTTTTTGCCATACTGTACAAGTACCGGTGCGGTCCGCGGAGTTGCCACATCGATCTGAAGCGCTTCTTCCACCGACGTCTTTTTCTTCTTTCCCTGTACTTTCAATGTACTGTTTTTCACCGTCACGTCCTTCATGGCGATCAGCTCGATCGCATGGGACTGATAGTTGGAAAGGATCGTCACATTGTCCAGGACCACATTGCTGCCGTGATTAAATGCCATCACAGAACAGGAATTCTTTTTATCTGTGATCTCCCAGTTTCCTCCCTGAATCCGAACGTTACTGATGGACTGATAATTGACAGCATCCGGTTTGTTGGCAAAGATACCTTTATCCGCGGAAGTCATGACGATGGTCGCTCCGTCGGCGATGATCGTCGTGTTGCTTCCCAGATAGACCATATTGGCAAGCTCCACACGGGAACCGGCCGGGATGACGATCGTTTTCGGCTCGTCGCCGCCGCAAAGCTCATTCAGGTTTTGCGAATTTAATGTTGCGGCTCTCTTTCCGACCTGATCCTGCGTATAGACGTTTAAGACGATCTGTCCCTGCGCGTTATAAGTCCCCGGACCGGTCATCCAGCTGTCGCTCACATACTCCTCTGCCTGCACTGCCGCTGCCGGCGCCGCCGTAAACAGACATGCCCCCATCACAAAACAGGCAGCAGCTCCCAGAAGTGTGCTGCGTAAAAATCTACCGTTTGCTGTTCTTCTTTTTAAGTAACTCATAGTTTTTCCCTCCTGCAAAAAAATGCTTTTCTGTACACACGACTACCGTTTGTACAGTTTATTCTTTACATTGACGATCTTTTTTGCCGCTCCTTTGCTGAGCCGTAACGCCTCTTTCTTCTTCGGAGCATAACACTGATTATTTCTCACCGTGGCCTTTTTATATTTGGAAGAGGTCATGGATACCAGCTGCATCCCCTGGCGCACACCGTAGATGGTGTTGCCCTCCACGAGAAGCTTCGCCTTTTTCATTTTCTTTTTCTGCGCCTTACCCTGGATGGTGACATTGAGTCCCACAGAGTAAGACTTTTTCCTGCGGGTGCTGTGACTTGTGATCACATTGTCTTTTACAACCGCATTGAGCGTGTTGTAGATCACACAGCCCTCCGCGCTGTAACCGGTCATGGTATTGCCGATAATCGTGATCTTGTCATGGAACTGATTCACATATTTTCTCGCGCCGCTGCCGTCAAAGTTCACACCCAGTCCCCGGCTTCCCTCGATGGTGTTATTCAGTATCCGGATATTTTTACAGGTCTGTCCCTGCACATACCGGGAACCAAACTGCACCAGCGCCGGCGCTGTTTTCGGGGTGGCAACGTCGATCTGCAGCGCTTCCTCCACCGAATTGCTGTTCTTCCTGCCCTGCACCTGCAGCATACAGTTCTGCACGGTGGCGTCCTTCATCGCTACCAGCGCGATGGCGTGCGATTCATAATTGGAAACAATGGTCACGCCGTCGATGACCAGATCACTGCCATGACTGAACCGAAACACAGAACAGCTGTCCGTCTCATTCCTTAGCTTCCAGGTACCGCCCTGAATCCGGACATTCTGCAGAGACTGATAATTCACTGCCTTCGGCCGATTGGCAAGGATACCTTTGTGCGCTTCATTCATGATGAGCGTGGCGCCATCAGCGATGATCGTCGTGTTGCTTCCCGGATGTACCACATTCATAAGCTCCACAACAGAGCCTGCCGGTATGACGATCGTCTTTTGCGCATCTCCGCTGCAGAGTGCTTCCAGTGCATTGGAGTTCACATGGTCCGCCTCAATGACAGTGCCGCTCTTCGTCTGATAATCTTCCGTACAGACATTCATCACGATCTGTCCCTGTGCGTTATAGGTTCCCGCGACCCGGTTCCAGCCTGCCATCACGGTATCCCCCGCCTGCGCGGCAAAAGCCGGAGAAGCGATCATCCCCCAGCCAAGCACACAGCCAAATAAAACAGCGACAAGAGTCAGCCTGCGTAAAAATCTACCGTTTGCTGTTCTTCTTTTTAAGTAACTCATAGTTTTTCCCTCCTGCAAAAAAATGCTTTTCTGTACACACGACTACCGTTTGTACAGTTTATTCTTTACATTGACGATCTTTTTTGCCGCTCCTTTGCTGAGCCGTAACGCCTCTTTCTTCTTCGGAGCATAACACTGATTATTTCTCACCGTGGCCTTTTTATATTTGGAAGAGGTCATGGATACCAGCTGCATCCCCTGGCGCACACCGTAGATGGTGTTGCCCTCCACGAGAAGCTTCGCCTTTTTCATTTTCTTTTTCTGCGCCTTACCCTGGATGGTGACATTGAGTCCCACAGAGTAAGACTTTTTCCTGCGGGTGCTGTGACTTGTGATCACATTGTCTTTTACAACCGCATTGAGCGTGTTGTAGATCACACAGCCCTCCGCGCTGTAACCGGTCATGGTATTGCCGATAATCGTGATCTTGTCATGGAACTGATTCACATATTTTCTCGCGCCGCTGCCGTCAAAGTTCACACCCAGTCCCCGGCTTCCCTCGATGGTGTTATTCAGTATCCGGATATTTTTACAGGTCTGTCCCTGCACATACCGGGAACCAAACTGCACCAGCGCCGGCGCTGTTTTCGGGGTGGCAACGTCGATCTGCAGCGCTTCCTCCACCGAATTGCTGTTCTTCCTGCCCTGCACCTGCAGCATACAGTTCTGCACGGTGGCGTCCTTCATCGCTACCAGCGCGATGGCGTGCGATTCATAATTGGAAACAATGGTCACGCCGTCGATGACCAGATCACTGCCATGACTGAACCGAAACACAGAACAGCTGTCCGTCTCATTCCTTAGCTTCCAGGTACCGCCCTGAATCCGGACATTCTGCAGAGACTGATAATTCACTGCCTTCGGCCGATTGGCAAGGATACCTTTGTGCGCTTCATTCATGATGAGCGTGGCGCCATCAGCGATGATCGTCGTGTTGCTTCCCGGATGTACCACATTCATAAGCTCCACAACAGAGCCTGCCGGTATGACGATCGTCTTTTGCGCATCTCCGCTGCAGAGTGCTTCCAGTGCATTGGAGTTCACATGGTCCGCCTCAATGACAGTGCCGCTCTTCGTCTGATAATCTTCCGTACAGACATTCATCACGATCTGTCCCTGTGCGTTATAGGTTCCCGCGACCCGGTTCCAGCCTGCCATCACGGTATCCCCCGCCTGCGCGGCAAAAGCCGGAGAAGCGATCATCCCCCAGCCAAGCACACAGCCAAATAAAACAGCGGCAAGAGTCAGCCTGCGCTGCCATCTTCCTTCTCTCTTCATACACATCTCTCCTTCTCTTGTGTTGTCCACAGGCAACTTTATCACCTCCCGTTACCGGATGATGGTTCCGGTCTTTCCGAGATATCCCTCCAGCGCCTTATCGATGGAAGTAATGACCACCCGGCGGCCGGCTCCCTTCTCCAGGAACGAGACACCCGCCTCGATCTTTGGCAGCATGGTATTCGGCTCAAACTGTTTTTCCGCGATATACTGCTTTGCCTGCTCCACAGTGATCTCGGAAAGCGGGGTCTCTTCTGAAGTATTGTATCCGATGGAAACATGCTCCACGCTGGTGAGGATCATCAGCTCATCCGCATTCAGAAGCTCTGCCATACGGCCGCTGGCATAATCCTTCTCGATGATCGCGCTGGCGCCCTTTAACTGTACGCCCTGCGCCAGCACCGGAATCCCGCCGCCTCCGCAGGCAATGACCACATGACCAAGGTCTGCAAGCGCCCGGATGGAGTCGATCTCAATGATACCCTGCGGCTTCGGAGCCGCCACGATCCGGCGGTACCCGCCTTCCACCTCTGTGACATAGTTGCCGTTTCGCTCTTCTTTGTCCGCCTCTTCTTTCGTGAGGAGACGTCCGATCACCTTGACCGGTTCCGAGAATGCATCGTCATACGGATCTACCATCACCTGTGTGATGATCGTGCAGACCGGCCGGTAAATGCCTCTCTTTAACAACTCCGCTCTGAGCGCGTTCTGCAGGTCGTAGCCGATATACCCCTGGCTCATGGCAGAACAGACAGACATCGGCGCCGACGTATATTCCTCTCGCTTCGCGCCAAACTCATTCATGGCGGTGTGGATCATACCCACCTGCGGCGCATTACTGTGAGAGATCACGATATCCGCTCCCGCTTCCACCAGGTTGGCAAGAATCTTCGCCGTACGTTTTGTGGCCTCATGCTGTTCCGGCAGAGTAGTTCCCAGCGCCCGGTGTCCGAGCGCCACCACTATTTTTTTTCTGCTCATTTTACACAAATCCCTTCTATATAATAATTCCGGGCACAGTATCCTTCCCACTCATCTGTGGGCGGAACACGGCGCCTCGCGTGCTGTATCATCCTCATGTAAACAGGAACGGTACAGTATACTGGTACTATTTTAACAAAAAAGTGTCAAAACTTCTATAGTCTTTTCGTCATTTTTTCAGATATTCTTTCATTGCAGCCATACAATTTCTTCCATCTTCCAGGCCTGTCCGGTAGAGAGCTTCCAGTTTCTCTCTATTTTTCTCAATCCTGCCCACTGTCACTTTCTCTTTCGGACGGATGAGGAAGACCCGTCCGGCCTTTTCTTCCTCTTCCAGAAATGCCAGCGTATCATTATAACGGATATGCCGGTTCGCCATCTTTCTCACGAAAGCTTTCGAGTGCGGATACCGCATTTTTAAAAGGCGCATGGAACGGTTTGGCTCCTTTTGATACCCTTCCTCTCTGGTCAGCACGACTACATTTTTTTTATTTCCATCTTCCATGGAACGGCCGATCGGAATGCTGTCCGCCACACCGCCATCCAGATAAGTGTGTCCGTTTACCTTCAGAGACTTGGACACCAGAGGGAGGGAACTGGAAGCACGGATGGCCCACATCTGTTTTTTCAGATCTTTCACCCTCACATAGACCGGCTCCCCGGTATCCACATCAGTGATGACGGCATAAAGGCTGCCCGGATACTTTTTAAATGCTTCATAATCGAACGGATCAAGCACATTTGGAATCTGAGAATACAGCATATCCACACCAAACACATTTCCTGTGCGAAGAAATGTCCTTGCCCCGCAGTAATTCGGGTCATCCAGATAATCCACTGCCACCCGGTACGCCCGGCCCGGCTGACGGGACATGTAACTGCAGGCATGACAGCTGCCCGCTGACACTCCGTAAATCTTTGAAAACTCTATGTCCTGCTCTAAAAATGCATCGAGCACACCGGCGGTATACACTCCGCGCATGCCGCCGCCCTCTAAAACCAATCCTGCCTGATATAACATACTTACACCTGCTTTCTTCCTATTATATTATATAAGAATATTTATGTTCTGCTCCTGAGACGCACCGTCTCCTGAACACAGTTCCTATAGCGAAACAATCACCTGCTGTCTCACCCACTCCGACACCGGAATGCGCCCGCAATGTCCGGCCGCCACCTGCTCATACAGCTGCGCCGCGCGGATATCCGCCGCAAACAGCTTTGCCGCCGCACTCCCGTCCGGAAACTGTTTTCCCTGTACCGGTCTCTGCAAAAGCGAGATTGAAGAAGTCCGGCGGATCTCCTTCAGCAGGGGCGCTGCCCGCTCTTTAAATCCCAGTACCCGGGCATATGGAACCGGTACCTCCGCTGCCCGCTGCAGAAAATCCTCCTTTTTTATATGCAGTACCCGATGCAGCAACGCCCGTCTCCAGGCGGCATCGATCAGCCGCTTTGTGTGCAGGGATGACAAGAGCTCCGTGAAGGAGACAGACGGGCGATACATTTTCTGAAACCGGGCGGCCATGTCCGCGTCAAATCCGAAAAACGCTTCTGTTTGCTCTTCCTCCATGAGAACAGCATAATCAAGATATGGCATCAGATCTTTCCATCCGACAGTATCGCCATGGTTCCAGCATGAACAGAGCAGTTCCGCTCCCTCTCCCATAGCTGTAAAAAGAGTTTTTTCCCTGTCAGCCGTTTTTTTGTCCGCCTGCTTCTCGTCCGCTTTTCCCTTCCGGTCATCCATTTCCGAAAGGTATCTCCGGATGGCGGAGGCAGATGGATACTCTGTTCCAATCTCTGTATCATGGTAGCCGGCTCCCTGCCTTTTTATCGCCACCGGCAAGATCCCGGAACGCAGCCGATGAAGGCACTTTAAGTACTCCAGCCCCAGGATATGATTCGGCGTCCGCAAAATCTCCCACACGGAAGCATCCGCCGCCGGGTATATCGCCTCCATACACCCCCGCATCGCTTCCTCTCGTGCCAACGGGAAATTTTTGCCTGACTTCAGAGCTTCCCGCAGTTTTTTTTGATAAATTGGCGGCTCTTCTGACAAAATCTTAACGAGAGGCGCAAAGTCATCCACTCCCGCATACTCGCTTCCAAAGGACAGAACATCCACGCATCCCAGGCTGTCGAGCAATCTCACCCCGGCAGAAGCAAAATATTCCGCGCTCGCCGTGGCATAGACGACCGGCAACTCCAACACCAGATCCGCGCCGCCGTCAAGGGCCATTCTGGTACGGACATACTTATCCACGACCGCCGGCTCCCCTCTTTGTACATAACACCCGCTCATGACCGCTATAATGTAATCTGCACCGGTCTGCCGGCGGGTTTCTTCCATGTGATACCGATGTCCCCTGTGAAAGGGATTATATTCCGCGATAATACCTGCTGTCCTCACTGTCTGTCCCACCTTTCGCCTGTTCATTGTCTGCCGGTTTATCATACCTGAAATTAATAAAAATAACAAGTCCCCTCTGTCGGATTGTATTTTTACAAGTACAAAAAGAATTGTATTTACTTTCGAATAAAATCGATTATTGTTAATTTTGAAACAATAATTCCGGTGAAAATGAAAAGGGTTTTCGAGAAAAATAACAAAAAAAGCCCGGAATCTCTGCAATATAGTGCATTTTCAAAACGATAATTTCATACTATAATTTTTGTATAGTAGATTTATAATTAGTGAAATTATGGTTTCGCTTTACAAAATAATCATTTTTTCAAAAGGAGACACGAACATGAAAGTTTTAGTTATCAATTGTGGAAGCTCTTCCCTCAAGTATCAGGTTATTGACTCTGAGACAGAGCACGTATTGGCAAAGGGCCTCTGTGAGCGTATCGGCATCGATGGCCGCATGACTTATCAGCCGGCCGGCAGGGACAAGATCAAGTTTGACGCTCCGATGCCAGCTCATCGTCAGGCAGTTGAGCTTGTATTAAAACAGCTCACCGACCCGGAAAACGGCGTTCTCACCTCCGTTGACGAGATTGATGCCGTTGGACACCGTATGGTACACGGCGGTGAAAAGTTTGCCTGCTCCACACTTCTTACGGACGAGGTTTTAAAAACGGTAGAATCTTTCAACGACCTCGCTCCTCTTCACAATCCTCCGACCCTCGTCGGCGTTGCTGCCTGCAGAGAGCTCATGCCGAACACTCCGATGGTTGGCGTTTTTGATACCGCTTTTCATCAGACCATGCCTCCGGAAGCTTACATTTATGGTCTTCCATATGAGTATTATGAGAAATACGGCGTACGTCGTTACGGATTCCACGGTACTTCCCACAGATATGTTTCTCTCCGTGCCGCAGAGATCCTTGGCAAGAAACCGGAAGATTTAAAGATTGTTGTCTGCCATCTGGGCAACGGTTCTTCCCTTTCCGCAGTGGATGGCGGCAAGTCCGTAGATACTTCCATGGGTCTGACTCCTCTGGAAGGTCTCGTTATGGGAACACGTTCCGGTGATATCGACCCAAGCTGTATCGAGTTCATCGCACATAAAGAGAATCTGACTCTCGAACAGGTGATGGAAATCGTCAACAAGAAGTCCGGCGTTCTCGGTATCTCCGGCATCTCCTCTGACTTCCGTGATCTGGACGAAGCTGCAAGAAGCGGCAACTACCGGGCAGCTCTTGCTCTCAAGATCTTCTGCCACTCTGTGGTAAAATATATCGGAAGTTCCATCGCCGTCATGAATGGCGTTGATGCCATCGTATTTACCGCCGGTATCGGAGAAAACGACGATGTCATCCGTTCCGCTATCATGGACCACTTCGGATATCTGAATATCCGCCTGGACGATGAGGCCAACAAGATGCATGGCCAGGAACGTATCATCTCCACCCCGGATTCCAGCGTAAAGGTTATCTGTATCCCGACAAACGAAGAACTGATGATCTGCCGCGATACCGTGGAGATTGTCACCAAAAAAATGGTGGAAGATGCCGTAAAGGAATTTATGGCAAATCAGTAGATTCTTCCGGTCCCGCACCGGCATGACAGGAATAATGACGCGCGGCGTAAGAAAAATATTTTTCTGCGCTGTGCGTTTTCTTTTTTTGCCTTGTCTTGTCCTGGCAGGTGTGGTATATTGAAATGTATTGCGGCTAACCTGCCGCGCATAGATTTATTATTGACTAAACTTAGGAAAGAAAGGACAGATTTTTATGAAAAATAAGAATCCTGGTATTCTGCACCTGATTCTCCGGGTGCTGCAGGGTATTTTGATCGGAGTGGGCGCAGTGCTGCCCGGCATCTCCGGCGGTGTGCTCTGCGTGGTCTTCGGCATTTATAAACCGGTTATGGAACTTTTAGGAAGCCCGTTCAAAAGATTTAAGACTCACGTTCCCAGACTGCTCCCGGTCATTATAGGCGCCGCGGTCGGTTTCCTCGGCGTGGCGAAAATCCTCGCATTTTTCCTGGAGAAATATCCGGACCCTTCCGTATGCCTGTTTATCGGACTGATCACCGGTATGCTGCCGTCACTTTTCCGTGAGGCCGGAGAACAGGGTCGTCCGAAGAACTGCTGGGTTCCGCTGGTGATCGCCTTTATCGTCATCATGGCGCTGCTGATCTCCTTAAACCTTTTCTCCGTTGTGATCACACCAAACTTCGGATGGTACGTTTTCTGCGGCTTCTGCCTGGCTTTGAGTGTCATCGCTCCGGGTATGAGTTTCTCCACGCTGCTGATGCCGCTCGGTCTGTACGCACCGTTCGTCGACGGTCTTGGCAATCTGGATATAAGTATTCTGATCCCGGCCGGTATCGGCGCTGTCGTGACGGTTATCTGTCTGGCGCGGGCTGTGGATGCGCTGTTTGACCATTTTTATCCGTATGCGTTCCACGCTATCATCGGTATCGTCATCGCCGCTACCATCATGATCATTCCGGTAAAAAGCTTTACCGTATCAGCCGGTTCCGCCATTGTAAATATCATCTGTATCGTGGTCGGCATCGTGGCTGCGCTGGCACTGGATGCCTTTAACTCCCGGATTCCGGTGGAGGAATAACAGAGAAGCAACTATTGCCCGATCATGGAATCATGGCCATCTGATGCCGATATTCCAAGAGAGACGGCAAAAATAAAAAATATAAAAAGAGTGACTATCTCATCTGCCCGAAAAGGGCAGCGCCCCGATGCCCGGGGCACGAGATACTCACTCTTTTTTCTTTTTCATCTGGCAATCTTTAAGTATTCTTTCACTTCCACAAGCGACGGCAGGATACAGCAGGCAAGCGAACGCATCTCATCATCCGGCTGCTTGATGTCAGGCACCATGATGCAGGAAAGCCCGGCTCTCGTGGCGGAGCGCACGCCGTTAAAGGAATCCTCCACCGCGTATGCCTTTTCCGGCTCCACACCCAAACGCTCGCAGGCTTTCAGATAGATCTCCGGATCAGGCTTACTTTTTGTGATGGTATCTCCGCAGACAATGGCGTCAAAATACGACAGCAGACCTGCCTCCCGGATCTCATCCATCACGATGGACTCTCTGGACGAGGTGGCAAGTGCTACTTTCACACCCTGCTCTTTTAAGAACGAGAGCAGTTCTTCCACACCCGGTTTTTTTGGAAGCTTACCTCCGCTGGCCCTCTTCCGGAACAATCGCATCACTTCCCTTTCATAAGTGTCATACGGAAAGTCCTGTCCATAGACATGAAGGAAAATCTCTTTTGTCTCCACGTCGTTGACGCCGAGACAGAGATAATTGGTATGCTCCACATCAGGAATCCCATGCTCTCTGGCCACTTCCACCCAGCACTCTGTCAAAAGCGTCTCGGAATCAAAAATCACACCGTCCATATCAAAAACAACTGCCTGCATCATTTTTCTCCTTCCCTGACGCATTGACTGCGTCAATAACTGAATTCAGGCGTTCAGGATCTTCATAAACTCCTCCCCGGTGATCGTCTCTTTCTGGTAGAGATACTGTGCAAGCTCATCCAGCTTTTCCCGGTTCTCCAGAAGAATCCGCGTCGCCTTTTCATGCTGTTTCTTTACCAGTTCCACCACCTTCTCGTCGATGATCTTCTGCGTCTGCGCCGAGCAGGCAAGGGAGGAATCTCCTCCCAGATACTGGTTCGTCTGCACTTCCATTGCCACCATGTCGAAGTCCTCGCTCATACCGTATCGCGTGATCATCGCGCGCGCCAGCTTTGTGGCCTGCTCGATATCGTTGGAAGCGCCGGTCGTGATGGAACCGAACACGACCTCCTCCGCTGCGCGGCCGCCGGTGTATGTGGCAATCTTATCTTCCATCTCCTCTTTGCTCATGAGATAACGATTGCCCTCTTCCACCTGCATCGTGTAGCCGAGGGCTCCCGATGTTCTCGGCACGATGGTAATCTTCTGTACCGGAGCGGAATTCGTCTGCTTCGCGGCAACCAGCGCATGACCAATCTCATGATAGGCGACGATCTTCCTCTCCTTGTCCGTGAGGATCGCATTCTTTTTCTGGTATCCGGCGATGACGACCTCGATACTTTCCTCCAGATCCTCCTGCGTCACATATCTGCGGTTATCCCGCACTGCACGAAGCGCCGCTTCGTTGATGATATTGGCAAGTTCGGCTCCGGACGCGCCGGACGCCATCCTGGCGATTTTATTATAGTCGACATTATCCGCCATCTTTACCTTTTTGGCGTGTACCTTAAGAATCTCTTCCCTGCCCTTTAAATCCGGCAGCTCCACCGGAATCCTCCGGTCAAAACGTCCCGGTCTTGTCAGCGCCGGGTCCAGAGATTCCGGACGGTTGGTGGCGGCCAGAATGATCACGCCGTTATTCTCCTCAAATCCGTCCATCTCCGTCAGAAGCTGATTTAATGTCTGTTCCCGCTCGTCGTTTCCTCCGATCTGACCATCCCTCTTCTTTCCGATGGCGTCGATCTCATCGATAAAAACGATACACGGCGCTTTCTCCTTCGCCTGATTGAACAGATCTCTCACCTTGGAAGCGCCCATCCCGACAAACATCTCCACAAACTCCGAGCCGGACATGGAAAAGAACGGAACGTCCGCCTCGCCGGCCACCGCTTTTGCCAACATCGTCTTACCGGTTCCCGGAGGACCCACCAGCAGGATTCCCTTCGGCATAGACGCGCCGATCTCCTTATATTTGCCCGGATCATGAAGATATTCCACGATCTCCGCCAGGTTTTCCTTCGCCTCGTCCTCACCGGCCACATCGTCAAATTTGATCCCATCGGACGATTTCACATATATTTTTGCGTTGCTTCTTCCCATGTTGAACATCATGGAGCCTTTTCCGCCGCCCGCTCTGTCCATGAGCTTCTTTGACATGACCTGTCCAATCACGATGAAGATCACGATCGGCAGAATCCATGTCAGAATGATACTCAGAAACGGCGACATCTGCTTAATCTCTTCCCCGGAAAAAGAAGCCCCGGCGTCGTACAATCTCTTCGTCAGATCAGGATCGTCCACCATTGCGGTCTTGTAGACGGCGGACTCATCCTTGTCTGTAAATATGATCACATTTTCCTGCGTATTGATACTGACCTGCCCGATATCTTTCTTTTCCGTCATCGAGATAAATGTATTATAATCCACCGTCTCAATCTGTTGTTCCGCTATCCATGGCATCGCAATCATATTGAAAAGCATGAGACAGATCAATACAACAAAATAGTAATAAAGAAGTGGTTTTCTCGGTCTTTTTACTTCGTTCATATCTTTCCTCCATTCCCCACATGATATTACTATTGTATCCGTCTGCCTTCCGAATTACAAGGGACAAAATGTGAACTTTGGGTAGTTGCTGGTATCACAAGCCCCATAAAGACATAAATCGCCATCTGTGCGTAGTAAGACAACTCTGCCGAGGTATTTCCAAAAAATATACCCACTGGTCCAATTCCAGATGTAACATCTCCATCAATTTTCTGTTGATCTTTGTTTGTTCTGCTAAATCACCGCACATAACCGTTCTTCTTTAAAATTCAATCGAGTAATACCATGATTTTTTGGCTAATCTCGGATATAGTGTCGATCACCACATCTTCTCCGAGATGCCGGCATTTTTCAAACGCATAAAAGCTTCCATAAATAGAAAAAGTGAACAATATATTTGCCGTAATGTTTTCTTTATAGTCTGGTCTTAATGAAAATATACAGGATTTTAAACTGTTTTCAACTTGTACGATCAGCATATTTGTTCTGCTGCCGGAAAAGACCGTGCGTATCAGATGCTCCTGCGCGGCATAGGTTGAAATGGGTATAAAATGTGGATTTGTTGATCTCTGCTTTTTCGCATAACTCTTTTACCGTTATTTTTTCAATCGCCTTCTTAGAGCGAATCTCCAAAAAGCTGTTGATGATACTCCTCTTTGTTTTTACCACTCGTATATCCATAACAAGTACTCCTTTATATTGGACGATTTTGTAAATTCGTCGGTTTTCCAACCTATGAAAAATATCGACGGTTTCGGACTGATCTTTGCCTATAGTATAATACAAAAAACAACTGATGTCTATTTTATGAAGGAGGCTTATCATGGATTTTTATGGATTTTATATGGGGCAGGAATTTGAATCCTATTCTTATTTAGGAGCGCATTTGGAAGAAAACGGGGTCATCTTTCGTACATTTGCTCCCAATGCCCTGAAAATTTCGGTGATCGGAGACTTCAGTCAGTGGGAGGAAGTTCCGATGAAACAGATTTATGACGGAAACTTTTGGGAGTGTTTTGCCGATAATGCCCGTCAGGGTATGAGGTATAAATATCGGATTTACGACAAAGATGGACATTTTTTAGATCATTGCGATCCTTACGCTTTTTACTCTGATTTGCGTCCGGAAACAGCATCCATCATATATAGCTTATCGGATTACAGATTCTCAGACAGCACGTATTTAAGACAACGAAAAAATACCGATCGTCTTCCTCTTAATATTTATGAGATTCATGCCGGTTCATGGAGAAAACCGGAAAAAAAGGAAAGAGATTTTTATACGTATCGTGAACTTGCCGACTTACTGATACCGTATCTGACTCAAAATCATTATAATTATGTGGAAATCATGCCATTAAACGAGTATCCATGTGACGAATCATGGGGGTATCAGGCCACCGGTTTTTTCAGTCCCACGTCCAGATACGGAACTCCGGATGATCTTCGGTATTTCATTGATCGATGTCATGCGGAAAATATCGGCGTACTTTTAGATTTTGTTTCCGTCCATTTTGCGGTCAATGATTATGCATTGCTGCAATATGACGGAACAGCACTTTATGAGTATCCACACAGACGCGGCTTTCTTTGAAAGAGATTATGAGCGGGACGGATTCGAGTGGCTGGATTGTCAGAATGCAGACTATGCCGTATATGCCTTTGTGCGAAAAGCAAAAAAGCAGGAGGTCTTAGTGATCCTGAATTTTGATCATACCGACATATATGATTATAAAATCAGCTTTCCGGGGAAAAAATCCTGCCATCTGCTGCTGGACAGCAACAGTATTCTCTGGGGCGGAACAGATACAAATATCGTCCGCTTTTCTTTGGAGCAAGGTATGTTCCAAACCGACATTAAACATTTTTCAGGACAATATTTTTTACTGAAATAGAAAATTGTCCCGGGAAAAAAGAAAGCGAAAAAGTTACATTAGAAAACCTTTTCGCTCCTCTTCGATATCATGCGCGGCAGAGCCCTACCTGACGCGTCTATTCCTGCCTTTTTTCTTCTTCTGCCTTCCCTCCTGACTGCCGGGGCGGGACAGCAGCAGCAAAGCTCCTGTCAGCACCAGGATTGCCGCCATGCCACATAGCGCCAGACCAAGGTTTGGAGGCTGCGTGGCTCCATTGTAAGTCTCCATATCGAATCCGGCGAGGATAAGCGCTGCGGAAAACGGGTAGGCGGACAGAAGGAAACCGCTCTTAAAAAACAGGATGCAGTATCCCAGGAAAAATGTCAGGATGGAACCGCCCAGATAAGCGCCCCGTATCTGCCCGAAGATCAGGATCATCGGCATACAGACAAGACCGGTGGTAAACGCGGCGGCAATCACCTGCGCGCCCTGCCGCAGTAAAACGGCGGCGGACAGTCCATCCAGTCCGGCGATGCTGCCTGTGAGCACGGTGACGGCCACGCTGTATATGCCAAACAGAAGGGACAGGCACAAGGTGACAATCAGCTTTCCTCCCAGCAGTCTGGCATAAGATACCGGCACTGTCCGCAGATTTTTCATGGTATCGTTGGTATTTTCCCGGTCAATAAGCCACCCGCCGATCATCACCAGAGAAATCGGCAGAAAGATTTGTGTATTTCCCCAGATCACATTGGAAAACAGGCTGACAAAGTCGTAGTTTGGGTCCCGGATTTCCGGATTGACGATGAGCTGAGTCCCATACTGTACTACGGGGCAGAGCGCCAGCGCCACGATACCGACCAGCAGAATCTGGCAGCGCCGCAGTTTGCTCCATTCTCCTCTTAAAATATTCCACATGTTTCACACCTCCTCAACTGTTCTGTCGCTTATAGACCAGCGCGATCAAACTGAGAAACACCGCCGCCTCCAGAACAACGACCAGAAATGCCTGGGGCGTTGTCACAAAGTAGGGACTGATCCGTTCCAGCATTTCTGCCATCTGTCCGCCGGAACCCGACGAGTCCAGATACTGAAAGAACCAGCGAAATGTCAGCGGTCCTGGCAACAGCGTCCCCGGATTGATTCCGAAGGGCTGCATGATAAAAAAATCGTTTGTGCCAAAGATATAGTTGACCACCGTATAAAAAAATGTGATGATCACCGAAATAATGTAGCTTCGGTTCAAAAGCACCACCAGAAGCACACAGGGCAATGCGCCGGCCCACATCATGATTCCCTGACCGATCCCGACCCAAAACAGTTTCCAGAAACCGACCGGCTCCCATCCGGAGGCAAGCACGATTCCGAGATTGACAAGGCCCCCGACAGCCATAAAGGCGATGGCAAATAAGAAGAGCAGCGCCATCTTTGTCAGAGCCAGCGCCGGTTTACTCACCGGAACAGTCATCAAATTCTTTAAAGTATCATTGTCCTGTTCCTCAAACAGCAGGGTGGAGGCAAGCACCACCAGCGCAGGCATGAGAAGCAGGTAGGCGCTCATCTGAAACAGGGTGGACATCAGCCGGTCCACCGCCTCCGCGCCGCTTGCGAACTCCCGCATCTCCGGCAAAAACAGCGCGCATCCCAGAGGAATCAGCGCGGAAACCGTCGCTGCGGCAAAAAACAGGGGCTTGCGTTTCAGTTTGGCAAATTCACATCGAAGCAGTCTAGGCAATTCCCTCACCCCCTGTAACCTGTTTAAAATAATCTTCCAGCGTATTTTCATAAAGATGGGCGTCAGAGACAGAAAGTCCCGCCTCCACAAACAACCGGACCGCCGCGCCGATATCCAGCTGCCGGTCGCGGACTGTCAGTTCGTGGGCATTCTCCGTCCTGACATTCCGGATACCCAGCCTGCTCCGAAGCAGGTTTGCCGCCATTGCCGCATCGGAAACAAGGAAATGTATATATTTTCCGTTCTTTTCTTCCAGTTCCGAAAGACTCTCCTCTTCCAGCAGGATGCCGTGATCGATGATGCCGATATCGTCCGCCAGCAGAGAGATTTCCGACAGGATATGGCTGGAGATCAAGATCGTTTTCCCGGCAGCGTCGCACAGTTCCCGGATAAAGGCGCGCATCTCCGCGATACCGATCGGGTCAAGGCCGTTGATCGGTTCATCCAGGATCAAAAGCTCCGGATTGTGCATGACGGAAAGCGCGATGGCCAGCCGCTGCTTCATACCGAGGGAATACTGAGAAAACAGCTTTTTATCCCGGTATGGCAGATTGACAACTTCCAGAGCATTTTTGACATACTTCGGATTCTTTAATCCCCGCAGGGTGGCAAAGATCAGCAGATTTTCCGTCCCGGTCAGATTCGGATAAAATCCCGGCGATTCGATCAGAGAACCGATGCGGGGCAGAATCTTCTTCTCATTGCCACGGAGCGGTTTGCCAAAAATCTCCACCTCGCCGGATGAAGGCGTTGTCAGTCCCAGAAGCATCCGCATGGTTGTCGTCTTTCCCGCCCCGTTTCTTCCAAGCAGACCGTAGATACGTCCTTTGCGGACATGGAGCGAAAGGTTTGACACACTGATCTGCTCGCCGTATTTTTTTGTAAGACCGCGGGTTTCAATCACAATATCATTCATGAGCAAGTACCTCCTGTTATGAAGTGTAAGTTTTTCTTTGTGAGCTAAGCATACCACCCCATCCTTAAGGTAACATTGCGCCAACCTTGAATTATCTCTGAGATTTTCGCTGCGCGATAGCCAGAGGGCGCTCCTTGCGATATAATACAGATAACGATTGCGAGGTAATACAATTAGCGATTGGGATGCGATATAAAGAATTTTTACGCTGTAAGACGATAAGAAATGGAAATGATAAAAAGGGAAAAGAGGGATGTGTCTATGACAGATTATAAAATACTGCTGGTTGACGACGACCAGGGCTTATTGGAAATGCTTGTTTCCATCTTCCGGCGGGCAGGCTACACCCATCTTCTGACCGCCTCGACAGGTGAGGATGCGCTTCGTATCCGGGAAAAGGAACAGCCGGATATGATTGTGCTGGACGTCATGATGCCGGACATGGATGGGTTTGCCGTGTTAAGAGCGATCCGCCGGACAAGCCGTGTGCCCGTCCTGATGCTCACCGCACGAGGCGAGGCGGAAGACCGCATCGAGGGACTGGAAATCGGCGCGGACGATTATCTGGCCAAGCCGTTTTTACCAAAAGAATTGCTTCTCCGGGTGAACGCGATCTTAAGCCGCGCCTACCCAAATCGAGAAGAGATGGTGGAACTTTCGGGTTCCACTGTGGATCTTGCCAGCGCGATGGTATGGAAAAACGGAGAGCAGCTGTCGCTGACCGCCAAAGAATTCCAGCTTTTTGAAAAATTGTACCAAAATGCGGGGCGGATTGTCACCACAGGGATTTTGTGCGAGACGATCTGCGGCGAATTCTGGCAGGGATACGAGAGCACGCTTTCCACGCACATCCGGCATCTGCGGGAAAAGATTGAGGAAAATCCGTCAAGACCGGTTTCTCTGCTTACGGTAAAAGGTCTTGGATACCGGCTCAATCTCAAGGAGGGATCACGATGAACACCATACAGCGTTTCTTCCGCCGGTACATTTTCTCTACCGTTGGCATCGTCCTTTTATTTCTCTTTGTCAATATCGCGCTGATTTTTACGATCTTAGTCGTGGGAAGCATGAGCAACTCGGACGTGGTATTTTCTGTCCGGCAATTTTCCGACCATATCACAAAACAGGGCGGGGACTGGACGGCCGATGACACCGCTTTGTCCATGCTGCAGGAGAAATCCGCCTGGGCCATGGTATTAAGCGAGAACGGCGATGTCGTCTGGCAACAGGATATGCCAAAACATTTGCCAAAATCCTACACAAGCACGGAAATCGCTTCCTTCAGCCGCTGGTATCTCGACGGGTATCCGGTCAAAGTGTGGACGCGGGCGGACGGCTGTCTGACGGTCGTCGGTTTTCAGCCCAGAACACTGGTAAAATTCTACTATGCGCTGGAATGGCCGTACATTGGCATGCTTTTTACCGGCGGCATCGCCGTCTTTCTCATCAATCTGTTTCTGATCCTCTTTTTACTCCTGCGAAACACGCGCAAAGTGGAAAAGGCCATGACACCGATCCTGCAGGGGATTCAGGATTTAAGCCACGGGCGGCCAAACCGTCTTCAGGAACAGGGAGAACTGGCAGAGATCAACGCCGGACTGAACCGGGCAGCCGACTATATGCGAAAAAAGGACAACACCAGAGCAGAATGGATCCGGGGCGTCTCCCACGACATTCGCACACCGCTCTCCATGGTCCTCGGCTACGCCAGCGAGCTGGAAGACAACCATGTCCTCCCGACGGAAGCCAGAAAGCAGGCGGGAATCATCCGCCGGGAAAGCGAAAAAATGAAACGGCTGATTGACGACCTGAACCTCACCACCAAACTGGAATACGCCCTCCAGCCGCTCCACCCCAAAACACTGGATTGGGTCGAGCTCTGTCGTCAGGCAGTCAGCGAGGTGCTAAACAACGGCCTTGACAGCCGCTATACCCTTACTTTTACAGAAATGCAGCCGGGACGCCCCCTTCGCCTTGTGGGCGACGATGGACTTTTGCTCCGGATGCTTGATAATCTGATCCGCAACAGCATCACCCATAATCCGCAGGGATGCACTATCACAGTGTCCGTCGGCGAAACAGACGGTCGTTGTCTCTGCACCGTTTCAGACGATGGCGTCGGAATCCCCGCGCCCCTTTTGAAATCGCTAAACCTGGGAAATAACATTTCAAGCACGCAGGAAAGCAATGAAAAAACCGAACACGGTCTCGGGCTGAAACTGGCAGCACAGATCGTCACAGCACATCAGGGAACCATCCGTTTCGCCGACAACACGCCGCACGGACTGAAAGTCAGCGTTTATCTACCGGGAAAATAACTTCAAACAGGATAAACAGGAAGAAAACAGGCAATAACATTGACAGTGATTTGCAAGACAAATAAAAACAGGATTGACATTTTACGAACGGGATGTTATACTGAGCAACATCATACAGAGTTTTGCTTGCCGCCGGGTAAGAACAGAAGCGTTAATTTCGTATCGATAGGCCTGTGAAGATACGAAGTTAGCGCTTATTTTTTTGCCTTTCCGGATACCTTCAATTTTATACAAATCAGGTTTGGGGAAAGAAGGAACATTATGATCTATGTGTGAACACATCACGCTATGCTCAAATCAAGGAACTCATTCCCGGTCTGACGGCTTTGCTTACGGACAGTGTAATATTCGTTAGATAGAAAATAAAGCTGTACTCGTAGCATCAAAGTGTCCTCCTACATAAAATATTTTCGCCTTGCTTAGCCGTTCCATACATCATTTCCTATGATGATATCTCCCTTATGATCCCAGGCGTCTTTCATCTTATCCCATGGAAGTCCCCATTCCTCAAAAAACAGCGGAAAAGTATAGGTAGATAAAGAGTCCAGCGTATGGTTGGCGCTGTTAAACAGAAACTTCGCCCCGCAGGCAATAGAGCTGAACTTTCCGATCATGAGAATATTGGGGTTCGTGATGACATTTTTCAGATAAATAATCTTTCTGATGGCAGAAACCGAAAGGCTGTACCAATCAGCCAGTTTCTTCCACAGAGCTTCCCTGACGGTACTCTATATTATAATAAAAGGCTTTCTATGATTTATTATTTTATCACAGAAAACCTTTATTTTAATCAGAATTTATTATTTATAGCAATTTCATCTCCGCTTTTATACACCCTGTACTCTACCCGAAAATACGGCTCTTCCCCGTATACCGGCACCAGCACCTCGTTGTTGCTGTACTGAGCCTGACGGAATTCATAACCCTGGCATCGGAAGGCAGCCTCCACGGTGATTCCCGCTTCTGAAAATGTAAAGTCCTGAAATGTATCGGCGCTTTCTTTGATTCGTCTGTAAAGCAGGGATGGCGGGGCAGCGGTCAGATTATAGCCATCCTGCGCGCAGATAAAAGACAGCGCTGTCAGAGCCATCAAGTCTCCGTAAGATGCAATTTCTATGTTTTCATTTTTATATTCTGCAAAAAAGGAAACTCCGGTCAGCACGCCGTCCATTTCCTCAAAATGAAGCTGCGGAAGGGCGGCATAAATGTTAGCTGTATCGACAATATAGGTTCCTCCGTTTCTTTTCTCCCATGTTCCGCTGTCGGTCAGCCGCAAGCTGGAATCTCCGCCCGGCGTCAGATAAAATTCCGGCAGGTTCAGCTGACGGTCTGTCTGATAAAATGTCTGCATCCCGTTGAAGTTCTCGGCATACTGGGTCGCGGTTATGTTCCCTCTGTTTTGCGGGATTGCGCCTGCCTGCCATATGTAAAATGTTGTTCCGGTCAGCAGCAACATAAGAAAGACCGCACCGACTGCCTTTGCCGGCGCATATCGCCGGTTCAGCCAGAGTACATTTTCTTCTTCCCATTCCATGTTTTCTCCCGCCTTGCAATCCCGGTACGATTTATATTCCCGGATGAGCCGGTAAACCGGAATATGGAAACCGGAACCTTTGCCCAACACTATCCACGTTCTTTGGAAAGCTTCTTTCCAGGTGAGGCGCGCGCCGCTTTCTGCTGACACCCTGAGACCGAACAATATTTTTCCTGGAGTTGTGCCGAAACACGAGAGCAGCGTGGGCTCAATCAACAGCAGGATGAATGTAGTCATTATTAATTCCACAACCCAGCTCAGCCAGCTCATTTCCATAATATTGACATGAAAGAAGCGTGCGAGAACCGCGTCCCACAAAATCGCATAGATGCTCTCATCAATCATGCGGGCAAAATAGCGGTGCCACGGCGCGGTCACCTTTGGCATCGAGTCCTCTTTCAGTTCCGACGGGACTTCCGATAAAGAGTGGTTCAGCATATCAAGATAGTGCTGTGCGTCAAAACTGCGGTAAGACGCCTGCGCGCCACACAATTGTTCGCAGATGAATCTGGACTGTTCCAGATCCTGATTTTTTTCTTTTAATTTTATCAAATGTGTCGGCAGCAGCTCGGTCAGCTCACAGACATTTTCATTTAATGTCCTGATATCCTCAAGGCTGATATGAATAGACCGGAGAAGCCGGATACGTTTTAACGTTTCCACGTCTTCTTCTGTATAATCCCTGTATCCGTTAGATTTTCTCTGTGGAGAAAGAAGTCCCTCTTTCTCATAAAATCGGATATTGGCCCTTGTCATTCCTGACAATTCTTCCACCTCTTTGATTTTCATATGACATTTCCTCCTGTATATAATACCCGATTATAAAGGATAAAGGGACTTTACAGTCAAGTACCTATCGTAATCTCTACTCTCCCGCGATCTTCCTTGCCACATAGACGCCGCTGGCTGATGCATGGGACAGGGAGTGGGTCACGCCGCTTCCGTCTCCGATCACATAGAACCCTTTGTGTATCGTCTCCAGATTCTCATCAAGTTGTACTTCCATGTTGTAGAACTTCACTTCCACACCATAGAGCAGTGTATCATCATTTGCCGTTCCCGGCGCGATCTTATCGAGCGCATACACCATCTCAATGATACCGTCAAGGATACGTTTCGGCAGTACGAGACTCAGATCTCCGGGCTCCGCTGAAAGTGTAGGCCGCACAAATCCTTCTTCAATCCTCTTTGCCGTACTTCTCCTGCCGCGGATCAGATCGCCAAATCTCTGAACAAGCACTCCGCCGCCCAGCATATTGGAAAGCCGGGCAATGCTTTCCCCGTACCCGTTACTGTCTTTAAATGGCTCGGAGAAATGCTTTTCCACCAGAAGGGCGAAGTTGGTATTCTCCGTCTGCTTTGCAGGATCTTCATAGCTGTGTCCGTTTACCGTCACAATCCCGTTGGTATTCTCATTTACAACGATACCGTGCGGATTCATACAGAACGTCCTTACCTTGTCCTCAAACTTTTCCGTGCGGTACACGATCTTGCTTTCGTAGAGTTCATCGGTCAGATGGGAGAAGATCACGGCCGGAAGTTCCACTCTCACGCCAAGATCCACCCGGTTCGACTTCGTCGAGATGTTCAGCCTTTCACAGATTTTTTCCATCCATTTGCTCCCGCTCCTGCCTACCGAGACAATACATTTGTCACACTCATAAACCGTATCCCCGCATATCACCCGGTAGCCGTCGCCGCTTACTTCCAGATCATCCACACAGCTGTTAAAATAAAATGCAACCTTCTCTTTCAGCTCAGCGTACAGGTTTTCCAGTACGACATAATTGATGTCCGTACCCAGATGACGTACCGAGGCGTCCAGCAGCTTTAATTTGTTTTGCATACACAGCTTCTTAAACTTCGTACCCGCAGTGGAGTACATCTTTGTACCCGCTCCGCCGTAGCGCACATTGATCTCATCCACATAGCGCATCAGATCAATGGCCGTGCTTTTTCCGATATACTCATAGAGCGTACCGCCAAAATCATTGGTAATATTATATTTTCCATCCGAAAAGGCACCTGCTCCGCCGAAACCGCTCATGATCGCACATGTATTACAATTGATACAGCTCTTTATTTTCTTCCCGTCAATCGGGCACCTTCTTTTCTCGAGAGGATTTCCTGCCTCAAATACTGCAACTGTAAGTTCCGGTGCCTTTTTCATCAGCTCATACGCTGCAAATATCCCTCCAGGTCCCGCTCCGATTATGATTACGTCATATCTGTCCATAGTGACTCGTTCCTTTCTTATACTTTAGCAAATATAACAGACTCCGCGAAAGATTTGTCCATCCGCCTCTTTTGTTCCAAGTGGGTTATCAACGATTCCTTCATAGAATCGGCTCGATGACTGCCCGGAAATATCGGTCTAATTCCTCTGGCGTTTGCTTCATCCGGCCTTTAATCCACCACAGTACCATTTCTACAAAGCTGCCCGATATGTGATTGACCAAAAAATCCTGCGGAATGTCCGTATTGTTTTTTCTGTTTTGATTGACAAACTGATCTTGTATCAATTCGTTTAAACTGTCTTTGAAATACCGCAGGAAGAGTTCGCTGCTTTCACAGGAAAGCAATGCGAGGATGTTATTCTCATCTTCTTGCAGGTGCTGTAATAAGTGGCAGAATACAGATTCCGGCACGTTTCTGTCAGAGTATAATCCGTGCGTGTGGGTGCAATCCAACGCGCTGCTGATAATGTGACCGAAAAGTTCTTCGCATAATGTTTTGAGCAGATCGTCTTTTGCTTCAAAATGCGCATAAAATGTTGTTCGGCCAACATTAGCGGCATCAATGATTTCCTGTACCGTAATCTTGCTGTAACTCTTTTCTGCAAGGAGCGTACTGAACGCGGTGAAAATAGCCGCCCTTGTTTTTTGCTGTCGTCTGTCCATAATAACTCCTTCCGTACATTTTTCCAAAAATGTTCCGTACGAAACATAAGGGCAATATTATCCGTTGTATTTCCTTCAGTTCTTATTTACAATTAAAAAGAACAAAATGTTTGTTATCAAATTCATTGTACGGTAAGAACAAACGAGTGTCAAGGACGAGTCTGTTTAAAACGCCGTGCGGATTGGAGGAACCATTATGTTAAAGAAATTAGAGTGTTTTCTGGCCGGGCTTCCCATGACGATGGTAGCCGGTGCATTTCTATTGCTGGATTTGATCCCGCACTTGACAGAGGAATTTGGTGGCACGACGGTACAGCTTTCGTTTCTTCCCTTTGACCCGGCGTGGGTAACTATCATTATCAGCGGCATTCCTCTCTTATATCTGGCAATATGGCGGATGATCCACAATCCCGGCATCAGCAAAATATCGTCTGCCCTTTTGATTTGTATTGCCATGTTCGCCGCTATTGCAATCGGGGATCTGTTTGCGGCGGGAGAAGTCGTGTTTATCATGGCAATCGGCGCACTTTTAGAGGAAGCTACCACAAACCGGGCGAAAAAGGGCTTAAAAAAACTGATCCGTCTTGCGCCGACAAAAGGACGCAGGCTAAAGGACGGGAAAGAAGAAATGATATCGGCAGAAGAAATCCGACAAGGAGATATTCTGCGTATTCTGCCCGGTGAAACGATCCCGGTTGACGGAACAATCATAAACGGCGAAACCTCGGTCGACCAGTCTGTTATGACAGGAGAATCCCTGCCGGTTGACAAGGGCGTGGGGGAAGAAGTTTTTTGCGGAACCATCAACCGCTTTGGTTCGATTGATATTTCAGCAACAAAAGTTGGCGAAAACAGTTCTCTGCAAAAGTTGATCCGCATGGTGCAGGACGCAGAGAATAAACAGGCGCCCATGCAAAGAATCGCCGACCGGGTGGCAAGCTGGCTGGTTCCTGTCGCTCTGCTGATTGCCATTCTGTCCTATATATTCACCGGGAATATTGTTACCGCAGTCACCGTGTTGGTCGTATTCTGTCCTTGCGCTCTTGTACTGGCAACGCCTACCGCGATTATGGCGGCAATCGGGCAGGCGACAAAACACGGGGTAATCATCAAGTCCGGCGAAGCCCTTGAAAAAATGGGCAAAGTGGACATGATCGCGTTTGATAAAACCGGTACTCTAACCTATGGCCGCTTAGATGTCAGCGATACGATTTCATTTGATGAAACAATCAGCGAAACAGACTTGCTTTCTCTTACCGCTTCTGCCGAAGCCAGGAGCGAACACCCGCTGGGAAAGGCGATCGTGGCATATGCAAAGACAAAAGAAGTTCCATTGGTAGAATCGACAGCATTTAGAATGACTGCCGGCAAGGGGATTTTTGCGGAGGCAGGCAACCGCAGCCTGCTTTGCGGTAACGAGAAATTCCTTACTGAAAATGGCGTTTCGATCGATAACAAGGTGCACTCCGTTTTAGAACGGCTTCGCACACAGGGAAAAGCCTCTGTTCTTGTCGCGGAAGGTCAAAAATGTATCGGTGTGATCGCCCTTTCCGATGTGCTGCGTCCGGAAGCAAAAGACATGGTTGCCCGTCTTTCAGATATGCACACCCGTACCGTTTTACTTACCGGCGACCATCAAAAAACGGCAGACTATTTTGCACAGCAGGTCGATATCTCCGAAGTCCGGGCTGAACTTCTGCCGGAAGAAAAAGTGCAGAATATTGAGAAATTACAGGCAGAAAATCACAAGGTCTGTATGATAGGCGATGGTGTCAACGACGCGCCGGCTTTAAAAACTGCCGATGTAAGCGTAGCAATGGGAAGCATGGGAAGCGATATCGCCGTTGACGCCGCAGAAGTCGCCCTGATGAGTGATGACATTTCAAAAATCCCGTATTTGAAGCGGCTTTCCAATGCGACGGTAAAGACCATCAAGGCCAGTATTACCCTGTCTATGTGCATTAACTTTGCAGCAATCGTGCTGTCGCTCATGGAAATACTGACACCCACCACCGGGGCGCTGGTACACAATGCCGGTTCCTGTTTCGTCGTTCTGATTGCCGCGCTGCTTTATGACAGGAAATTCGAGTGACCTGTATCGCAAGATCATATACAGGCAACTACCCGGTCGCTCTCCACGCAAATACCGCTTTTTCACTGGATTTGCGTGGAGTCATGTATCATTTTTTCCAGAGATATCTAATACCGAATCCTGAAATAATCCAGATACGCTTTAAATCTATCCTGCGCCGTGAGACAAGTATCGGTCAGGTATCCTCTCTCATTGTCCCATTCTTTTAGTCCCCGATAATAGAACATTTTCAGATCATCCTCAATGATAAACGGAACAATGTTATATTTCAGGCACTCTTTAAACATGATCAGCCTGCCCACGCGGCCATTTCCATCCTGAAAAGGATGTATCCTCTCAAACTTCACATGAAATTCAAGAATATCTTCAAAGATTTTATCGTTTTTTGCATTATACTCTGTCAGCAAATTTTTCATTTTATCGGCAACTTCTTCCGGAAGCGCAGTCTCCATACCGCCCACTTCATTGGGCAGCTTTTTGTAAGCGCCCACAGCAAACCACTCTTTTCTGGAATCGCTGGTGCCATTTTTCAGAGTCAAATGCAGTTCTTTTATCAATTTTTCGGTCAAAGTTGCATTTGCATGGTTGATAATCATATCAATACAACGGAAATGATTCGTCGTCTCAATGATATCATCCACATTTAAAACTTCATTTTCTAAACCGATGGTATTGGTTTCAAAAATATATTTTGTCTGTTCATGAGTCAGGCGGCTGCCTTCTATGTGATTGGAATTATATGTCAGCTCAATCTGCGTTTTATGATAAATGCCACCGGAATACTTATTCTCTTTCTCATCCTTCAATATATCCAGTAAGGTTTTGGGCTGTTCTCCTCTCCTATTTCTACGCTCTGGCTTAGTGGCATCTTTCGGAATATTCCAGGTTTTTCCGGTAAGAAACGCACCGGGCACACGCCCCTGGGCACAGTAATTTCTGACACTGCGCTCTGATATATTCCATTTTTCTGCTATTTCACTGACTGACAAATACCTCATCTGCTCTGCCTCATTTCTATCTATATCATTTCGTTGCATACTATTGTTATAATTATATCACAATGCAAGAATTATCTGCCTGAATCATATACATTAATCATCCACCTGAAACTTGTAAGACTGTTTGACAATTTCCATAATCTGATCAACCTCAGATGTGTGTTCCATGAATAATTCAACATCACCGTTGCCCCATCTGCCAAGACCGGTTATATCGTGGCAGATGCCTTGGGGATCATTAACTTCCGAAAACTTCATATTTACTGAAATTCGCAGCCGTTGTTTTTGGAATACAACATCCACAAAATTTGTATCCAATTTATAGGCCACATACAATTTTTTAAACTCGCGCTTCACATTCGGAGATAGATTTTGAATTCGACGATCCAGTACTTCAAATAATGTTTTTGTAAAAATATTGGTATCATACGTTTCCAGGCTATAACGTTCAGCAGGTTTTTCTGCCATCTGATAAGGAGCCAATTCTGCATCAGTCAAATCTGGGTAAGCCCATATCTGTTTTGCTTTATCCGCCAGTAAGACCGCACGTTCTTTGATTCTTTGTTCATTCCATTCAGTAAGCTTTACTATATAAGAATTCAGCCGAAGTGCGCTTTCCTTAAATCCACCTTCCATATCCATTTTAACCATAAATGAACGATCACTCATTTCCGAATTGTATGCGGTAAGTGTTAAATTGCCAATAGTATGTAAATAAATCTTCTGAATTTCACGCCACTCAGCCCCTAACATCTGCTGCCATTCTAAATTCAAGTTGCTGTTTTGAGGCATAATATGCTCAATTGTATAATTTTCAATAATAATCGGAGCCTTTTTTCCATAGTTTTCTAAATGACTGAGAATAAAATTACGGGAACGCATATTATAGAT
>DSLMC04103__coassemble_288_pt1 | contig 63067 bp, 73 predicted proteins | sample DSLMC04103__metabat2_low_PE_013 | metagenome-assembled genome bin DSLMC04103 | reverse complement strand
AGCGCTTGCTGAACTGCGGAGCGCGACGGGCAGCCTTGAGGCCGTACTTCTTTCTCTCTTTCATACGAGGGTCACGGGTAAGAAATCCGGCTTTCTTTAATACCGGACGAAGCTCTGGGTCTGCTTCCAGAAGAGCTCTTGCGATACCGTGACGGATAGCGCCGGCCTGTCCTGTGTATCCACCGCCGTGTACGTTTACTAATACGTCGAATTTATCTGCTGTGGATGTTAACTCTAATGGCTGACGAGCGATTACTTTTAAAGTGTCAAAGCCGAAGTAATCATCCATGTCTTTTTTGTTGATTGTCACTTTTCCTGTTCCTGGCATAAGGTAAACTCTTGCAACACTGCTTTTTCTTCTACCAGTTCCGTAATATCTTGTAGTAGCCACTTACTTTTCCTCCTTAAATTAATACTTGATTTCTAACTCTTTTGGCTGCTGTGCAGCGTGTTTGTGATCCGGGCCAGCGTACACGTAAAGCTTTCTGTACATCTGTCTTCCGAGAGGTCCTTTAGGAAGCATACCTTTTACGGCAAGTTCAAAAACTTGTTCTGGTTTCTTAGCCAGTTTTTCTTTTAATGTGGTTTCTTTCATGCCACCAACGTAATCGCTGTGATGGTAGTAGATCTTCTGATCTAACTTCTTACCGGTCACTTTGATCTTGTCAGCGTTTACGATGATCACATAATCGCCGCAGTCCATGTGCGGTGTGAAGATCGGTTTATTTTTTCCTCTTAAAACTTTAGCTACTTCGGATGCTAAACGTCCTAATGTATGTCCTGTAGCGTCAACTACATACCAGTCTCTTGTGATGGTAGATGGGCTAGCCATAAAACTTTTCATGAGTCTGTCTCCTCCTGTTAAAATCTGAATCAATCTTGTACGGAATGTGACTTCCTGGCTGTCCGGACCCTCCATCACATTCAACCCTGCCTGTGCAGGTTTATGAAAAAAATGCATCCCGGGGCTTTGAGACGCATTTATTCGCATATCACAGTTAGATATTATATAATATCCCGCCGGGTGTGTCAACGGATTTTTTCAGGATATTCTATTTTTTTCAAAAACAAACCTTTGGCCGGAGCTGTTTCCCCCGCCCGGGTTCTGTCACGGCTTGCAAGGATTTCTTTTACATATTCCGGCTGCCAGCCATGAAGACCGACTTTGATGAGCGTGCCACTGATGATCCGCACCATGTTGTAGAGAAATCCTTCCCCCTCCACCCGGATAATGATATCTTGCGGATGTTTATTTTCAGGCTTTTTGTCAGGAGCAAATATTTTGTCAGGATGCTGTCCATGGGATTGCTGTCCATAAGACTGTTGTCCACAGCGCAAGTCCATGCTCTCCTGTTCCTCCGTGATCTGTTCCCCGATATTCTTCATCAACGGAATTACACCGTCAGAAAAACGTTCTTCCACCGCAATCCCAAGCACTGTCCGCACTGTTGTCTTTACCTGGGTCTGCGCGGCGCAGAAACTCTTAAAATCATGCGTTCCCACAAGATATTTTGCCGCTTCATTCATCGCTGCTACGTCTAAGCGATGCGGCAGCCAATGGCTGTACAGACGCCGAGTCGGCAGCGGAGTGCGCCCGGTCTGGATATGATATTCATACGTTTTCCGTGTATCACAGTATCTGGGATGAAAATCAGAAGGCACCTCGCAGGAATCCACGATGCGGATATCTTCCGGCAGGTGGGGATTTAAAGCAAAAAGAAGCTTTTCTCCCGGTATCGGCGTATCGGAATCAAAGACCGCCACATTGCCGTAGGCGTGGACGCCGGCGTCCGTCCGGCTGGCGCCGATCACCTGAATAGTTTCTCCGGTAAGCCGGCACAAAGCCTTATTCAGTTCTCCTTCTATTGTCGGCGCGCTGGGTTGGATCTGCCAGCCGCAATAATTGGTTCCGTCATAGGCGACGGTGAGTTTAAATCGTTTCATACCAATCTCCTGTTACTCTTTTTTACTTTTTTCTACTTTCACTGCCACATTCAGACTAACGCTCCCAGCCCGTCGGCAATCAGAACCTGCTGCCCAGCCGGTGTAGAATGAGGATTTGTAAATGTGATAACAGATATCTGCTTAAACAGACAATGACGTAAGGCACATACGGATTCGCCCGTCTCGACCCTCAGTCGGACTGGCCAGGGGCGTCACTGTGAGATAGCTTCGGCCGTCCTCCTTCACAGCTCGCGGTCAAAAGCCGTATGTGCCCAAGCGTCATTTGTCTATGGAAAAATCTCTGTTCCACTTTTACAAGAATCCTGTGTATGTTGGCAAAATAGCAGGTTATGTCCATAGACGGACTGGCTAATGCTAAATTTACAGTCATCTCTCTCTGACTTCATCACTAAGATTATGGCAAAATGCCCGTTCCATCTCGACTGCATTTGCAGTATTGTGACTAGCTCTCCGGGGATGCCCGAATTCTTTGTTTCTTATCCCCTCGACAAAATAACTATCTATGTCTATAGTCTGCTGTTTTTCCAGTATACACAGGATTTTTGTAAAGATGAAACAGAGTTTCCCAATATCCAAATGCCATTCGGAGTGCATACAGTTTCCGACCGCGAGCTGTGAGGGAGGACTATCTAAGACTTGTGGAAGGCAGGGAGAAAATGTAAAGTGATTTCTCCCTGCCGATCAAAAAAGCCTGCAGTCCGAGTGAGGGTCGAGTCGGGAGGAACTGTATGAGAACGAATGGCATCGTCTGTTATATGAGAAACCTGTTATCACCTTTACAAATCCCCATCAATTCAGCCAGAACCCACACACAATCATTACCGCCACATAGAAAAACAGGATGCCGTAGGCGATGAAGTCGTTTCTTCTATATATAAGGGGTTTCAGTTTTGTTCTGCCCTCGCCGCCGTTATAACAGCGTGCGTCCATAGCCAGCGCCAGGTCGGAGGCACGGCGGATGGCGGAGATGAAGAGGGGTACGAGGACCGGGAGCATTTTTTTTGCGCGCTGAAAAATGTTTCCTGATTCCAGGTCTGCTCCCCGGGACATTTGCGCCTTCATGATCTTATCCAGTTCTTCCGTGAGGATTGGAATGAATCGAAGCGCGATTGAGATCATCATGGATAGTTCATGAATCGGTATGTGGATGTGCTGGAGAAATCCCAGGGATTTTTCCAGACCGTCGGTGAGCTGGTTTGGTGTGGTTGTAAATGTCATGATGGATGATCCCATGACAAGGTATACCAGACGAACTACCAGATAAAATGACATCCAGATACCTTCCTGCGTGATCCGCACCGGGCCGGCTTCAAAGATTGTCGTTCCCGGCGTGCATAAAAGGTTCACGATGGCGGAAAAGCAGATGATGATAAAGAGCGGTTTTACTCCCCGGATCACCATGGAAAACGGAACCCGGGATAATGCGATGACAACGCCAAGAAAAAGGGTTGCCGCCGCCAGTCCAAAAAGAGATTTCGGGAAAAACAATGTGATCACAAACAGAAGGGTACCGAGCAGTTTCACTCTCGGGTCCAGTCTGTGTAAAGGAGAGTCCGCATTATAATATTGTCCTAATGTCATTTCCCGAAGCATTGATTTTCCTCCAAAATACGCGCGGCCAGCGCTTCTACTGTCAGCGGGACTTTTCCGCTTCTCTCTATCTGCACTGTCTCCACCGTTTTCTTTTCATTTACGACTGCACCTGTGTGTTTTTCGCTTCTTTCCGCCTGCACTGTCTCCACCGTTTTCTTTTCATTTACGACTGCACCTGTGTGTTTTTCGCTTCTTTCCGCCTGCACTGTCTCCATCGGTCTCTTTTCATTTACGACTGCACCTGCCTGTTTTTCTCCGCCCGAAACCGTCTTCCCGAAATGTTTCTCTGTTATCTGTACTGCGTCTACAGTTGCTGCGTCATCTTCTTGGGTTGTTTCGGATATACTTTTAAAATATCCTCTTGATCTCAGATTATTATAGAACTGCAGCGCCTGCGGGATATCCAGTCCCATTGCCTTCAATTCTTTTTCTCTTGCAAATACATTTTCTGTCGTATCATCCATGACAAGCTGACCGTGATTCATCACGAGAACCCGACGGGCATTGGCCGCCACATCGTCCATGTCATGAGAGACCAGCAGTATAGTGATCTTTTTTTCCTCATTGAGATAACGCAGCAGGGAGAACAGATTCTCCTTGCCTTTTCCGTCCAGCCCCGCCACCGGCTCATCGAGGATAAGGTATTCCGGTTCCATGGCGAGGATGCCGGCCAGTGCAACTCTTCTTTTCTGTCCCCCGGATAAGGCAAAAGGCGAAGCATTTTCCAATTTGGACGAAATACCCACCAGTTCCATGGCTTTTCTTGCTTTTTCTTCACAGGTCTTCTGATCAAATCCAAGATTTTTCGGACCAAAAGTAATGTCTTTTAAGACAGTTTCCTCGAAAAGCTGATATTCCGGATACTGAAAACAGAGAGCTACCTTCTGACGAAGTTTTTGCAGGGCGAACTTTCCGTCAAATACATTTTCCCCATCAAAATAATACTCTCCTGTCATCGGCTGCAGGAGACCGTTCAAGTGTTGGAGAAGAGTGGATTTGCCGGATCCGCTGTGCCCGATCAGGGCAGCATACTCGCCTTTCTCCAGCAAGAAACTGGCGTCGCGGATAGCGTATTGCTTTTCTTCCTGCCACTGGTCTTTATATTGGTAACTTATATTTTTTAAAACAATTCCCATAATGATTTCCTGTCAAATGTACAGGGTTTCGGACAGAACATCTGCCCTGTTGATTCATTGCCCCTGTTTTGTTGTCTTATTTTCTTTTTGAAAATTTCCCGGTACAGTTTGCGTAAGAAATTCCTCCAACGCTTCTCCCGTCTGTATCTCTGCCGGTATATTCATACCGCCCTGGCGCAACAGGTAAAGAAGTTCTTTATCAAAAGGCAGAGAAATACCCAGCCTCTTCAATTCTTCTGCCCTGCTCCACAGTTCGTCCGGACGTCCCTGCATGGCCACCTGTCCCTCGTCCATCACATAAATGTACTCTGCATTTTCTACTTCCTCGATGTGATGCGTGATATAGATGACGGTAATCCCCTTATCTTTGTTAAGATGCCGGATAGCGTCCAGCACTTCGGCTCTGCCCCGCGGGTCCAGCATGGCGGTTGGTTCATCAAAAACGATACATTCCGGTTCCATGGCGAGGATACCGGCGATGGCGATCTTCTGTTTTTGTCCGCCGGACAAACTGCCCGGTGACTGTTCCCGGTAAGCGGTCATTCCTGTCGCTTCCAGCGCTTCGGCAATTCTGTCCCAGATCTCTTCCGTAGGGACCCCAAGGTTCTCCGGGCCAAAGGCCACGTCCTCCTCCACAAGATTACCGATGATCTGGTTGTCCGGATTCTGGAAGACCATTCCTGCTGTTCTGCGGATGGGAATAATGTTCTCCGGACGGGAGGAATCCATGTTTTTGATAAAAACCGCGCCGTCCGTCGGCTGCAAAAGCGCCGTCAGATGCTTTGCCAGGGTGGATTTACCGGAACCGTTGTGTCCGAGGATGCCGACAAAATCCCCCTTTTTTATGGAGATGGACACATCGTCAAGGACGGTCTTCTCCTCCGGGATCTCCTGATTCTCTGTGTAGGTTCTATATTTAAATATCAGATTTAATGTCTCTATTATTTTCATATTTTTATTATTATAACGATAAATCTATCGTTCTCTCAACAGAATATTTTTCATGATACGATCATCGTTTCACAGAATATTTTTTGTAATACAATCATTACTTCAGCAGACTGTTTTTTATGATACAATCATCGCTTCAACAACGATCATCTCTTCAACAGTACACTAGTGTACTGACCCGTTCATTTTCAGCATAATGGCGAAGAATGCGTTTCCATTCTGCAAGGCGGAAGAATGAGGCGTAGTGGGCGCTACGCCGATTGATGACAACACCGCAGATGGAAATGCAGGCAAGTCATTATGCGAAATGTGAGCAGGTCAGTACACTAGGTCCAACACACCCATTCTGCTGTAATGACAAAAAGGAGACCGCCGTAACAGTCTCCTTCGATCATTCATTCTCAATTATACTAACTCGATGATAACTTCCAGAGCAGCGTCACCTTTACGCTGTCCAATCTTGATGATTCTGGTGTAACCACCGTTGCGGCCAGCGTATTTTGGACCATACTCATCGAAAATCTTCTGTGCCAGATCGATTTTCTTTGTGTTTGCTTTTCTGCCCTTTGCCTCAGCAGGAACTTCTGTTACAGGGTATAATACCTTTAACATCTGACGTCTTGCGTGAAGTCTGGAAGGAAGATCTTTTTTGATCTCTTTTTCTACGGTGTCGTATACGGTAACTTTCTTGCCGTCTACAACTTCTTTCACTCTCTTGCCGTCTTTATCTTTTTTGGCAACCTTTGCCTGAACCTTAACAACTTCGTAGTTATCTTTCTCTTTTACGCCCAGTGCAATCAGACCTTCTGCAATTTTACGAATCTCTTTTGCCTTTGCCTCTGTTGTACGAATCTTTCCATGATACAGTAACTGTGTTACCTGATTACGTAATAATGCTTTTCTCTGATTGGATGTTCTGCCTAATTTTCTGTATTTTGCCATTGTAATGGACCTCCTGTTTATTTTTCGCCATGCTTACTTCACCTTCAGCCTAGGCGGGTCTATTGTCTGCTCCTGAACCGCTTCTCCGGCACAGGAAATATATCGGCAAAAGCCGATTATTTACTCTTCGCTTGAGTTGAGGGAAAGACCCAGCTCTTTTAATTTAGCCAGCACCTCTTCCAAAGACTTCCGTCCAAGGTTACGAACCTTCATCATGTCTTCCGGAGTCTTGTTGGTCAACTCTTCTACTGTATTAATACCTGCTCTCTTCAGACAGTTGTAAGAACGAACGGATAATTCCAGCTCGTCAATGTTCATCTCCAGAACTTTGTCAACCGGATCCTGAGCGGTCTCAACCATAACCTCGGCAACCTTTGCATTTTCAGATAAATCGATGAAAAGATTCAGGTGCTCGCTCAGTACCTTTGCAGCCAGACTCACTGCTTCATCCGGAGCCAGTGTTCCGTTGGTGAAAACATCCAGAGTCAGCTTGTCAAAGTCTGTAATCTGTCCGACACGAGTATTCTCTACTGTCAAGTTTACTCTCTCGACCGGTGTATAGATAGAATCCACTGCAATTACATCAATGGACTGGTCTTCTGTTTTGTTTTTGTCTGCTCCAACATAACCGCGGCCTTTTGTGATTGTCAGCTCCGCTTCAAAATGACTGTCTGCACCGCCGCTTAACGTTGCGATGACCAAATCCGGATTGATAATCTCGATGTCACTGTCAACCTGAATGTCAGCAGCTGTGACAACACCTTCACCGCTGAATTCAATAAAAGCGCGCTTCGGCTCATTGGAAGAGCTGTTGTTTTTGATGGCCAGCTCTTTGATATTCATAATGATTTCAGTGACATCCTCTTTTACACCCGGAATGGAACTGAACTCATGCAGGACGCCTTTGATCTTCACTGCACTGACAGCTGCCCCCGGTAATGAGGATAACATGATTCTTCTTAAGGAGTTACCTAAAGTTGTGCCGTAACCTCTCTCCAGCGGTTCCACCACAAAACGACCATATTTATTGTCTTCTGAAATTTCTGCTATTTCAATTCTTGGTTTTTCGAAATCAAACACGAATGGGACCCTCCTTTTGGACAAACTTCAATACATACCACAATTGAATGCCTGAAAACAGGCATCCAATTGGAAGAATCATTAATTATTTGGAATATAACTCGACGATCAATGTCTCATTGACAGGTACATCAATCATGTCTCTGGAAGGAAGTTCTTTTACGCTTCCTTTGAAGTTCTCCAGGTCAGCGTCTAACCAAGCCGGTACTAAGATACCATCTGTTGCTTCAGCGATGTCTTTGTATCTCTGCATTGTCTTTTTGTTTTCTTTTACTTCGATAACATCGCCAACACTTACTCTGTAGGACGGAATGTTTACACATTTGCCGTTTACAAGGATGTGTTTGTGGCCGACAACCTGTCTTGCTTCTCTTCTTGTTCTCGCAAATCCCATACGGAATACGATGTTGTCAAGTCTTGTCTCAAGGAGAACCATCAGGTTAGTACCTGCAAGACCCTGCATTCTCTCAGCCTTTGCATAGTAGTTTCTGAAAGGTTTCTCTAATACACCGTAAATGAATTTTGCTTTCTGTTTCTCACGCAGCTGAAGACCGTACTCGCTGATCTTTCTGCTGGAACGAACTAACTTTCTGTTGGATTTTTTATTCACGCCCAGATATACAGGATCCATATCTAAAGACCTGCATCTCTTCAGGACTGGAGTTCTATCAATTGCCATTCTAACTTACCTCCTATCAGACTAGACTCTTCTTCTCTTTGGTGGACGGCATCCGTTGTGTGGTACCGGAGTAACGTCTCTGATGCTTGTTACTTCAAGACCGCATGCCTGAAGGGCACGGATTGCTGCCTCTCTGCCTGAACCTGGTCCTTTTACCATAACTTCTACAGTCTTTAAGCCGTGGATAACTGCTGCTTTTGTAGCTGCTTCCGCTGCCATCTGCGCTGCGTATGGTGTGGACTTTTTGGAGCCTCTGAAGCCCATCTCTCCTGCGCTTGCCCAGGAAATCGCATTACCTTCAGAGTCAGTTAATGTTACAATTGTATTATTAAAGGATGACTGAATATGTGCCTGTCCATGCTGGATATTCTTTTTGACACGTTTTTTCGTCACCTTTTTTGCGACTTTCTTTGCCATTGACGAAACCCTCCTGTAGGTTATTAAATCTATAAAATATACTTAATCTCTTCTTTTATATATTCCTCATGCAGACATAAGGATAGTGTGAAACATAATTTCACACTTATTTCTTCTTATTAGCAACTGTTTTTCTAGGACCTTTACGTGTTCTGGCATTTGTTTTTGTCTTCTGTCCACGAACCGGAAGTCCTTTTCTGTGACGGATACCTCTGTAGCATCCAATCTCCTGCAGACGTTTGATGTTCATCGCGATCTCACGACGAAGATCACCTTCTACTGTGTACTCTGTGTTGATGATCTCGCTGATGCGGCGAACTTCATCGTCTGTTAAATCACGTACACGTGTATCCGGATTTACATTTGCTGCTGCAAGAATCTTGTCAGCGCTTGTTCTTCCAATTCCATAAATATAAGTAAGACCAATTTCTACACGTTTCTCTCTAGGTAAATCGACACCCGAAATACGAGCCATGTGTGCACCTCCACTAAAAATCTTATTCGAATCAATCCATCGTTACCGCAGTACGGTGAAATGACTAACGTGTCTCTCATCGAATGCTCTTTTCAAAATTCAAAATAATTCTCTTAAAATAAAATCGGTAAACTTCCGTTTACCGCAGCCGCTTATTTAAAAATATAATTGCCATGACGGTAGCAATGTCGTACAATACCCATCCCGGGTACCGTAACCAATGACACAACAAAAATCAAGTATCTTCCTTAATCCCTGACCGCCTGGGCGGTGCCGAACTAATTCTTATCCCTGTCTCTGTTTATGTTTTGGATTTTCGCAAATGATTCTGATTGCGCCTTTCCGTTTGATGACTTTACATTTCTCACAGATCGGCTTAACTGATGCTCTAACCTTCACGATAAACTCTCCTTTCCAAAACGTTCAGCGAATATTATACCATTCATCTATACAAAAAGCAAGCACGAAAATGCCAAAAGTCGGCATAAATGTGCCGTCTTTCAAGGGTAAATCGTACAAAACCTTTCTGCCTGTTTTCTTCCGGGAGGCACGGATCCGTCTCCCCGGAAGACCTCTGTCATAGAAAGCTGTTCTTTCTATTATTATTTATCTCTCCAGATAATTCTGCCTTTTGTCAAATCGTATGGGGAAAGTTCGATGGTCACTTTGTCTCCCGGTAAGATCTTGATAAAGTTCATACGTAACTTGCCGCTGATATGGCCGAGTACCTGATGACCGTTCTCAAGCTCCACCTTGAACATGGCGTTCGGAAGCTTCTCCACTACCTTTCCTTCTACTTCAATTACATCTGACTTTGACATACTTTACAATCCTCCTGCTTTTTTTACCTGCGCCCTCCCGCTGCCTGCACCGCTTTTTTGATCTGCACATCCGCATCCGGCGACTGAACCAGAGCCGGGAAAGCCTCTGCTGTTTCCTCAGAGCGCATCATCTGAATATGTTTCTTTTTTTTCTTTTTTGGATTCGCCAGGCATCTGTGCATGCCGTCGCACAATCCAACCATCTCGCCTTCCTCACTGACGATCATATAGAGCCTGCCCTTATCATGTCCGCACAAAGAGGTGGCAAAATAACCTGCTTTATATTCTATCATATATTTTCTCCGTTACAAGCAAAAAATTCTAAAAACAATATTTATTTTCTCCGCCTTCTTTTATGAAAACTGCCTATTTCACCTCTGCGAATTCTTCTGGCAGCATGGTGAGGATCTCACAGCCGTCCTCCGTGATGGCGATGGTATTTTCATAGTGGGCGGACAGTCTTCCGTCTCTCGTGACAACCGTCCAGTCGTCATCCATCCACCATACGTCATAGGTTCCCGCATTGATCATCGGCTCGACGGCGAGCGTCATGCCCTTCTGCAGTTTCGCGCCTCTGCGCAGCCGCACAAAGTTCGGGATCTCCGGCTCCTCGTGAAGAGAAGTTCCGATGCCATGTCCGACCAGATCCCGGACAACAGAAAAATGATTGTTTTCAGCGTAAGTCTGGATTCCCCGCGCGATATCAACTAAATGTTTGCCCGGTTTTGCATTTTTTATTCCCTCAAAAAAGGACTGTCTCGTCACATCAATGAGTTTTTGCGCCTCATCGCTGATCTCTCCGATACCGTGGGTTCTGGCCGCATCGGAGTGATAGCCTTTATAGATCAGTCCGGCGTCCAGGCTGACGATATCGCCGTTTTTGATATAACGTTTATCCGACGGGATCCCGTGCACAACCTCATTATTGACGGATACACAGATGGACGCCGGGTACCCCTCATAATTTAAGAAGTTCGGGATGCATCCGTAGCTTCGGATCATCTCCTCTCCCAGACGGTCGATGTCCTTCGTGGTCATTCCCTCTTTCAGTTCTTTTCCCAGTTCATAGTGGACTTTTGCCAGCAATTGCCCCGCCGTCCGCATCAGCTCGATCTCGTGTTCACTCTTAATTGTAATCGACATAGCTTCTCCCTCTTATATAATGTGATATTATCGTGCCAATGTAGTGTATCACTTATTTCGCAGAATGTAAATAAAACAATAAGACAGCAGGAAAAGCAGGACCACAAAATGTGATCCTGCTCCTTCATCTCTTTTCCCGATGCCGGCATACCTTTCAAAATATATTTCCTGAAATGTATCCGCACCGTTTCCTCTGCCCTGTCACCACACAGAGCATATGATCATCCAAGCACTGCTGTGATCTCATCAAAGACAACCTTGATGTCTTTTGTGCCGTCTACAGTAAGAAGGGCTCCCTTCTTATTATAGTGCTCAATGAGAGGCTGGGTCTGTTCATGGTATACTTCCAGTCTCTTCTTTACGGTCTCCGGTTTGTCATCCTCACGGAGAACCAGTTTCTCGCCGCAGACATCGCAGATGCCTTCTTTTTTGCTCGGGAGATTTACGATATGGTAAGTAGCGCCGCAGTTTAAGCAGGCTCTTCTTCCGGACATTCTCTCGATGATATTTGCGTCCGGCACGTCCACATTGATGGCGTAGTCAATCTTTTCATTCTGATTGTTCAGCGCATAATCCAGAGCCTCTGCCTGTGGGATATTCCGTGGAAAACCATCCAGGATAAATCCGTTCATGCAGTCTTTTTCTTTGATCCTGTCAAGAACCAGGTCAACCGTCAGTTCGTCCGGAACCAGCTCGCCGGCGTCCATGTAGCTTTTCGCTTTTTTGCCGAGCTCTGTATTGTTTTTGATATTCGCTCTGAAAATATCACCGGTGGAAATGTGCGGAATCCCGTATTTTTCTGCGAGCATTTTCGCCTGTGTTCCTTTTCCGGCTCCAGGTGCGCCTAACATGATAATCTTCATCTCAATAACCTCCAGCCTTTGTTATTGCTTTGCAGCGTCTTTTTATACTGCCTGAATATTTTTGGTGGCAACCACATCCACGCCGGTGCCTGCTACATTCGGAACGATCACATCGCCGATCTTGATCGGAGCTTTTACGATAACCGGTTTGATCTCCTCAAGGATATCGAAGATCTTTGCCTTCGGGATCACGTCCTTTGTCTTTACGGATACTGCTGCCAGGTTGCCTCCCTCTACTCTGACGATCGTCGTCACAGTACGGGTCGGATTGGTCACTTCTTCTCTTGCGTATTTCTCACCGCGGGCACAGGTGTAACCTGCCACGTCTTTGACTTCGCCATTTTCCATTGTTACTGTAATCTGACATCCCAGAGGACATCCTATACATGTCAATTGTCTTTTTTCCATGATATCCTACTCCTCCTCAATCTTTACAGTGATGGTCTTTAATCCGTCATAATCCTCAAGCGCTTTTTTCTTCAGGATGATCTGTTCCATCTCGCCAGGCGCCATAACCTGTTTCTTTCTGTGCTGTACTCTCTCATCATTGAAGTACACGCTGATATAACTGTCTTTAAATACGCTGCCCACACGGAAACGTACCGTCAAAAGGTCAGCCATGTTATCCAGATGGATGGAAGTAGGAACAGTGTAACGTGCGCCATCCGTAGCCTTGACGTCAATGACGTTGTCTGACTTCTTCACATCTTTTCCATAACGGTCTTTTACGTACAGCGCCGCATTCTTGCCGGCAAGGGCTGCTTCCTCGGAAACGTAGTCAACCAGGTCGTGTACGTGCAGTACGTTACCACAGGCAAAGATACCTTCCACATTCGTCTCCAGGCTCTCATCTACGATCGGGCCGTTGGTGATCGGACTCATCTCAACTTCTGCTTTCTTGGACAGCTCGTTCTCCGGGATCAGTCCAACGGAAAGAAGAAGGGTATCACAGTCATAATGCATCTCTGTGCCAGGAATCGGTTTTCTGTCCGGACCAACCTCTGCGATTGTCACACCGGTAAGCCTGTCTCTTCCCTCGATATCGATCACGGTATGGCTTAAGTACAGCGGGATGTCATAGTCGTCCAGACACTGTACGATATTTCTCTTCAAACCGCCGGAGTATGGCATAACCTCTGCCACACACTGTACCTTTGCGCCCTCAAATGTCATACGTCTCGCCATGATCAGACCGATATCGCCGGAACCCAGGATGACAACCTTTTTACCTGGCATAAATCCTTCGATGTTTACCAGTCTCTGTGCGGTACCTGCGGAGTAGATACCTGCCGGACGATAACCAGGAATGTTCAGGGCTCCACGCGGTCTCTCCCGGCATCCCATAGCCAGGACAACGGCTTTTGCCTGATACATAACCATACCTTCCTCGCGGTTCATCACGGTGACAACCTTATCGTGGGAGATATCGCATACCATGGTATGTAACTTATATTCGATATTTAACTCAGCTGCCTGCTGAATGAAACGGTCTGCATACTCCGGTCCGGTCAGCTCCTCCTTAAATGTATGAAGACCGAAACCGTTATGGATACACTGATTTAAGATACCGCCGAGCTGGTTATCTCTCTCAATGATCAGGATACTGTCGATTCCTTCTTTTTTTGCAGAGATTGCAGCGGCAAGACCTGCCGGACCTCCGCCGACAATGATGACATCATATGATTTCATAGCATTATTCCTCACTTTCTTTCAAATCTTAGTGCAAGTCTGTCATGATTTCCGTTCTACAGCCTGTCACTAATCCTCTTTGATCTTTCCTACTAACATATTGGAACCTTCACCCTTCTTGGTGATTTCTGTCATAGGAATACCAAGCTCTCTTGAAAGAATTTCCATTGTTCTTGGCGTACAGAAGCCTGCCTGGCAACGGCCCATACCCTGACGGGTACGACGTTTGATGCCGTCTAAGGATCTTGCGCCCAGCGGACGGTTGATGGCGTCAACAATCTCGCCCTCTGTTACCATCTCACAGCGGCATACGATATTGCCGTACTGAGGATTCTTTTTGATCATCTCGTTCTTCTCTTCCATGGTGAGGTCTTCCATGTGAACGATGCCTTTCCGTTTGCCGTTAAAGTTCTCGTTCTTCGGGAAGTGATATTTGTCCTGGATCAGTCCAACCATCATCTCAGCGATTGCCGGGGAGCTGGTAAGACCTGGGGACTCGATACCTGCCGCATCAAAGAATCCCGGTGCGTCGGCAACTTCCTCCACAATAAACTCGTGATGCTCTTCGTGTGCACGAAGACCTGCGAAAGATGTGATGACCTTGTTCATCGGAAGACGATCCTTTGTCAGATAACTGTTGGAAGCCTTATCTACCAGATCATTAATGATCTCCTGTGTGGTATTTACACCTTCTTTGTCCTCGATATCCGTAGCGGAAGGACCTACAAACATGTTGCCGTGAATGGTAGGAGCGGTAAGAACACCTTTACCCATCGGACCCGGCAGCGGGAAGATGGTTGCGTGGAAGTAGTTACCCAGCTCTTTATCCATCAGCAGATACTCGCCTTTACGGGCAACGATCTTCATCTTCTTTTCACTTACCATGTTATGCATAACGTCCGCATAAACGCCGGCTGCATTGACAACAATCTTTGCTTCCAGAGGACCTTTGTTGGTATCCAGCTCGTAATAGCCATCTTTCTTTACGATATTCTCTACCTTTGTCTCGAACTTGAATTCCACGCCGTTCACTGCAGCGTTCTCACCCATGGCGATAGCCAGGTTGAACGGACAGATGATACCGCCGGTAGGAACATAGAGAGCTGCCACAGCATTCGGGGAAAGATTCGGCTCCATCTGAAGGAGTTCATCTCTCTCCACGATCCTTGCGTCCGGAACACCGTTCTTGTTAGCCTGATCTAAAAGCTCGTCCAGTTTTCCTCTCTCGGACTCAACCGTACAGACGATCAGAGAACCATTCTTCTTAATAGGGAAATCAAGCTCATCTGCAAGCTGGTACAGAAGTTCATTACCACGAACATTCAGTTTAGCCATCAAAGTACCTGGCTTACAGTCATATCCGGCATGAACGATACCGCTGTTTGCCTTTGATGTTCCTGACGCAACATCATCCGCCTTATCGATCACACAAACATTTGCCTGATATTTTGAAAGCTCTCTGGCAATACAAGTGCCGACAACGCCGGCACCAATTACAATAATGTCATACATGTCTCATTACCTCCATTTGCTTTGCCCGCATGACAAAAGCCGGCCAGCCGGTCAGAAACCACATGATTTGTTATAAAATTACCAGACTGCGTCTGTTTTCTCTATAAAATTCATGCAGATTACCCGGCCGGAGAACTCCATCTGCCGCAGGTGTTGGGCGGCACAAACAGCAGGTTGGATTACTATTTGTACATAAATCAGCCATCAGTTCCACCAATTGCACAAATGCGCGCAAAAAAATTACGTACATTTTTCATAAAATATACAAATAAGACCGCCTTTTATCACTCGTTTCTATGCATATATATTACCGCATTTTCACCAAAATGTAAATTATACATTTTTTACAAAATGACGAATTAAACCCCCGATTCTTATGCAAATATATACATTTTCTCAACCGCCAGAAAATTAATAGCTAAAAAACTCCATATTATGCCCTGATTTTTTGTACTAAATTTAATTTTTTGTTTATTATCACATCTGTTTTAAACAAGTGGAAGTCTTATTTTGTTAATAATATAACATTTTCTCTTTTTTCCATCTCTTTTTCACAGCAATTATGACACAGAAACCCTCTCTGTCCCCGCAAAACGAAGAGCGTTTTCCGGTCCGGTCAGTTTCTGACGAAAAAATTCCGTAAAACACAAAAACAGCCGTCAGATTCTTCCTTTCAGTCAGGACAAAATGACTGGCAGGATATTCCTGTGTCATCACTGTCCTGATCAAAGGAGTCATCCAAACGACTGCCTTCCTCTATTGTATTTAATTAATCACTTAAAAATCCTGTGTAATGTCTTACCAGCATCTGTGACTCAATCTGTTTGATCGTCTCCAGTACGACTCCGGCGATAATGATCAGAGATGTTCCACCGAAGGAAACGTTTGCTCCGAATACTCCATTGAAGAAGATCGGGATCACTGCGATGATACACAGACCGATGGCTCCAATGAAGATAATGTAGTTCAGGATCGCATTCAGATAATCCACTGTCGGTTTGCCCGGCCGGATACCTGGAATGAATCCGCCCTGTTTCTTCATATTATTTGCGATCTCCAGCGGATTAAATGTAATCGATGTATAGAAGTATGCAAACAATACGGTTAAGAGCAGGTAAACCACAAGTCCTACGGACCGCTCCGGATGTTCCGGATCACACCAGTTCGCCTGATTGAGGCAGGCAAAAATGAATCCCGGGATTCCGTCCGGATTTGCTCCCACCAGCTGCTGAATCACTAAAGGAAACTGTAATAAAGAAGAGGAAAAGATGATCGGGATCACGCTGGCCGTATTTACCTTAACAGGAAGTACAGAACCCTGTCCGCCAATCTGTCTTCTTCCCTGCAGTTTCTTTGAATACTGTACCGGGATACGTCTCTCCGCGTCATTTAAAAGTATCGTCAGAACGAAAGTTCCGATGATGATAGCCAGAATCACTGCAACGGCAATGACGATACCGCCAATCTGTTTTCCTTCCACAAACTTCTGATATAAGCTGTAGAGGTCACTCGGCATACGGGAAACAATGTTGATAAGAAGGATAATGGAGATACCATTTCCGATTCCCTTATCTGTAATCTGCTCACCCAGCCACATAACAAATACGGCACCGGCTGTCAGACACACAATCATCTCTGCGACGATCAGCGGGCTGAAGTCAGATAACAGTCCCTGACGTCCGAATCCGATCGCAAGACCGGCACTTTCCAGTATTGCCAGTCCGAGCGTCACAAATCGCGTGATAGTGTTAATCTTCTTACGTCCGTCCTCTCCATCACGATGCATCTCTTCCAGCGCCGGAATGGCGATGGTGAGGAGCTGAATGATGATGGATGATGTGATATATGGTGTTACGTTCAACGCAAAAACGGACATTGACTCAAATGATCCGCCAGTAAAGGAGTTCAGCAGATTAAACGAATCTCCCAATAAGGAGTTCAGATATTCGCTGATCCGGGCACTGTCAATTCCCGGAATCGGTAATTGACTGCCCAGTCTTGTGATGATCAAAATGAAAAGCGTAAACAGAAGCTTTCGTCTGATGTCCTTTACTTTCAGAGCATTTCTGAGAGTTTCAAACATTAGATCACCTCAGCTTTTCCGCCAGCAGCTTCAATCTTGGCAATTGCGCCTTTGGAGAACGCATTTACCTGAACTGTAAGCTTTTTGCTTAAATCTCCATTTCCAAGAATTTTTACGCCATCAAAAGAGTTCTTAACCATTCCTGCCTCTTTTAATGTATCGATCGTTACTACGCTGTCTGCGTCAAATCTCTCCAGCTCGGATACATTGATTCCGATGATCTTTTTGGAGTTGATGCAGGTGAATCCTCTTTTCGGGATTCTTCTGTATAAAGGCATCTGACCGCCTTCAAAACCTACACGGACTTTTCCGCCGGAACGGGATTTCTGTCCTTTCTGTCCTCTGCCTGCTGTTTTGCCATTTCCTGAGCCATGTCCACGGCCTACACGGAATGCATCGCTGTGTTTAGAACCTGCAGCAGGATGTAAATTGGATAAATTCATTTACGGATACCTCCTTATCTGCAATTAGATCTCTTCAACTTTTACGAGATGTCTCACATGCCAAATCATGCCGCGGATGGCATCATTGTCAGGCATTTCAACTGTTTTGTGTAATTTTTTAAGTCCCAGGGCTGCTACAGTTGCTCTCTGTTTTGGGATAGCACCGATAGGAGACTTAACTAATGTGATTCTTAATTTATCTGCCATCTTTGTTCCCTCCTTTTAGAGCTCGTCAACGGATTTGCCGCGAAGTCTCGCAACTTCCTCCGGTGTCTTAATGTTTTTCAGACCTTCGATCGTAGCCAGAACAACGTTCTGTTTGTTGTTGGAGCCCAGTGCTTTGGAACGGATGTTTTTGTATCCGGCCAGCTCCAGCACGGCACGGGAAGGACCTCCGGCGATGATACCGGTACCTTCCGGAGATGTTTTCAGCAGTACGGAAGCGCTGCCGAACTTTCCGATGAAATCATGTGGAATGGAACCTACTTCATTGACAGGTACCTCAACCAGTTTTTTCATAGCAGCCTCTTTTCCCTTGCGGATCGCTTCAGGGATCTCGATGGCTTTTCCTAAACCAGCTCCAACATGACCGTTTTTATCACCAACGACTACCAGAGCAGCAAAACGCATGTTACGTCCACCCTTTACTACTTTGGTAACACGTTTGATTGACACTACTGTTTCCTGTAATTCTAATTGACTAGCATCAATTAATTCACGCTTCATGTTTTTTCCTCCTTGTTAGAAATTCAGACCAGCTTCACGGGCTGCTTCTGCCAGAGCCTGAACTTTGCCCTGATAAATGTATCCGCCTCTGTCAAAGACAACAGTTGTAATACCTTTTTCCAGCGCTCTCTTTGCGATCACTGTTCCCAGGTATTTTGCTGCAGCCACATCATTTGTTTTTTCGAGTTCTGCCTTTACATCCTTCTGTACGGTAGAAGCTGAAACAAGAGTATGCTGAGCGACGTCGTCAATAATCTGAGCGTACATATGATTGTTACTTCTAAATACGGCTAAACGTGGAGTAGAAGCGGTTCCGCTGATGCGGTTACGAAGTCTTCTATGTTTTTTAACACGTACTTCACTTCTTGATTTTTTACTAATCATTCTTACGTCCTCCTAATTATTTCTTACCTGTCTTACCAACTTTACGTCTGATAACCTCATCAGCGTATTTGATACCCTTGCCCTTGTACGGCTCAGGTCTTCTCTTATCTCTGATTTCAGCTGCGTACTGACCAACTTTCTGTTTGTCGATACCTTTGATGGTGATCTTGTTCTGTCCGTCCAGTACGGATTCCAGGCCTTCCGGGTCTTCCATTTCTACCGGATGAGAATATCCGAGGGAGAGGATAAGCTTTTTACCCTGTTTCTGTGCTCTGTAACCAACACCGTTGATCTCCAGAACTTTCTCATAACCTTTTGTAACACCAGTTACCATATTTGCGATCAGGGTTCTTGTAAGACCGTGTAAAGATTTCATTTTCTTTAAATCGCTCGGTCTGGTTACAATCACCTGATTATTTTCCATTTTAATGTCCATCTCAACAGGAAGACTTTCAGTCAGTGTTCCTTTTGGACCCTTTACAGTCACTACATTATTCTCTGCGATCGTTACTTCCACTCCTGCAGGAATATCAATAGGTAATCTACCAATTCGTGACATAGTGCACCTCCTTAGATTGTCGGAAGAGACGGGAAAGCGTCTCTTCTGTTTTCAGCAGTTTTTATTTATTATTTATTACCATACGAAGGCAAGAACTTCGCCGCCCACGTTCATGGAACGTGCTTCTTTGTCGGTGAGAACGCCTTTGTTTGTGGAGATAATAGCCACACCTAAGCCGTTAAGTACCCGTGGAAGGTTCTCAACATCTGCGTATACTCGAAGTCCCGGTTTGGAGATTCTTCTCAGACCGGAAATGATCTTTTCATTCTTGTCTGCACCATATTTTAATGTGATGCGGATCGTTTTGAAGATACCATCCTCAATTACATCGTAGCTTTTGATATATCCTTCTTTTAAGAGGATATCTGCGATAGCAAGTTTCATTTTAGATGCAGGTACATCTACTGTATCATGTTTTGCAGTGTTTGCGTTACGGATTCTTGTAAGCATATCTGCAATTGGATCGCTCATTGTCATATTAATTTGCCTCCTTCCTGACTATTTTACCAGCTTGCTTTTTTAACTCCAGGGATCTGACCTTTGTATGCTAATTCACGGAAGCAGATTCTGCAGATTCCGTATTTTCTTAAGTAAGCATGTGGACGGCCACAGATTCTACAGCGGGAATATTCCCTTGTAGAAAATTTCTGTTTACGCTGCTGTTTAATTTTCATTGCTTTCTTAGCCATTAGAAATCCTCCTAACTATTTTGCGTACGGCATTCCGAATAAAGTAAGTAATTCGCGGGCTTCCTCATCTGTGTGAGCGGTTGTAACGAAGATTACGTCCATACCTCTCACCTTCTCAACCTTATCGTACTCGATTTCAGGGAAAATAAGCTGTTCCTTAATTCCCAGTGCGTAATTACCTCTTCCGTCGAAAGCGTTAGGATTAACACCTCTGAAGTCACGTACTCGTGGTAAAGCAAGATTAATCAGGCGGTCAGCAAATTCATACATTCTGTCGCCTCTTAAGGTTACCTTGCAGCCAATCGGCATACCTTCTCTTAATTTGAAGTTAGCCACTGACTTCTTTGCTTTACAGATTACAGCTTTCTGACCTGTGATGATCTGCATGTCATTTACAGCTGCATCCAGTAATTTATGATTATCTTTCGCATCACCAACACCCATATTGACAACAATTTTTACGAGTTTTGGAATCTGCATTTCATTTTTATAGCCAAATTTTTTCATCATGGCAGCTTTGATCTCGCTGTCATACATTTCTTTCAGTCTACTCAACTTTGTCAGCCTCCTCTCTTAAATTAGTCAATAACTTCGCCGGTGGATTTTGCGAAACGAACTTTTTTACCGTCTACAAATTTGAAACCAACTCTTGTCGGCTGACCTTTATGAAGAAGCATTACGTTGGACACATCAATCGGTCCTTCCTGATGAATGATTCCGCCAGCCTGATTCTGCATACTTGGTTTTGTATGTTTGGTAAGCATGTTGACACCTTCCACGATGACTCTGTGTTTTTTTCTGTCAACAGCGATGACTTTTCCCTCTTTGTCGATATCTTTACCGGCAATCACTCTTACCATATCGTCTTTCTTAATCTTCTGAGCCACGAAAATACCTCCTTATAATACTTCCGGTGCTAAGGAAACGATCTTCATAAATTTCTTTTCACGAAGCTCTCTGGCAACCGGTCCAAAAATACGGGTTCCTCTTGGGTTCATATCATCTCTGATGATTACTGCAGCATTTTCGTCAAACTTGATATAGGAACCGTCTTTACGGCGAGCACCTTTTTTCGTACGAACAACAACGGCTTTCACCACGTCGCCTTTCTTAACAACACCGCCTGGTGTTGCATCTTTAACCGTGGCAACGATGATATCACCGATATTAGCATATCTTCTTGTTGAGCCGCCCATAACACGGATACAAAGCAGTTCTTTTGCTCCTGTATTGTCAGCAACTCTGAGTCTTGATTCCTGCTGAATCATGCTGTTTCCTCCTTCCGTGCTAACTATTTAGCTTTTTCAACAATCTCGACAAGTCTCCATCTCTTATCCTTGGATAAAGGTCTTGTCTCCATTACTCTTACTCTGTCACCGATTCTGCACTGATTCTCTTCATCATGTGCTTTTAATTTATAGGTTCTTTTTACGATCTTACCGTATAAAGGATGTTTCACATTATCCGTAACGCTGACAACGATAGTCTTATCCATCTTGTCGCTTGTCACGAGACCTACACGAGTCTTTCTCAGGTTTCTTTCCACAACAAATTCCTCCTTCCCGATTACTCAGCATTCTTTTCAGCGATGATACCCTGGATTCTGGCAATGTTTCTTCTGACTTCTTTGATTCTGCTGGTGTTATCTAACTGATTTGTTGCGTTCTGGAATCTTAAATTAAATAATTCCTTTTTAGCAGCTACTAATTCCTCATTAAGTTCTGCGATGGATTTTGTTCTTAAATCTTCTACATACTTAGTTGTTTTCACTGTTATCACCGCCTTCTAAATCTGCACGAGAAACGATTTTACATTTTACAGGCAATTTGTGCATTGCAAGACGTAAAGCTTCTCTCGCTGTATCCTCAGGTACTCCAGCAACTTCGAACATTACACGACCTGGTTTTACTACTGCTACCCAATATTCCAGTGAACCTTTACCGGAACCCATACGAGTCTCGGCTGGTTTCGCTGTAACCGGTTTATCCGGGAAGATTTTGATCCAAACTTTACCACCACGCTTCATGTAACGTGTCATGGCGATACGGGCTGCTTCGATCTGGTTGGATTTGATCCATGCAGGCTCCTGTGCTACCAGACCAAATTCACCGTAAGTAATTTTATTTCCTCTTGTAGCCTTTCCAGTCATGGAACCACGGAACTGTTTACGGCGTTTCACTCTCTTTGGCATTAACATTATTTATCGCTCCCTTCCTTAGTTTCCTTTGTAGGAAGTACTTCACCATGGTAAATCCAAACCTTTACACCTACTTTTCCGTAAGTGGTATCAGCTTCGGCAAAACCATAATCAATATCAGCTCTCAGTGTCTGCAGAGGAATCGTTCCCTCGCTGTAGAACTCTGTACGCGCCATATCAGCACCGCCCAGACGTCCGGAACAGGATGCTTTGATACCTAACGCGCCATTTCTCATTGTTCTCTGCATGCAGGACTTCATGGCACGACGGAAGGAGATACGGTTCTCCAGCTGCTGTGCGATATTCTCTGCAACGAGCTGAGCATCTTTATCCACATCAAATCTCTTAACCTCTTTGATCTCGATCATGAGCTTTTTGGATGTGAGTTTCTGAAGCTCTTTCTTTAATTCTTCGATCGCGGAACCGCCGCGGCCGATCACGATACCCGGTTTAGCGGTGTGAATGATGAGTTTTAAGCGATCAGACGCTCTCTCGATCTCCGTTCTGGAGATTCCGGCGCTGTATAATCTCTTTTTGATATATTTTCTGATTTTATCGTCTTCAACAAGATTGTCTGCAAAATCTTTCTCTGCATACCATCTTGAATCCCAATCCTTGATGATTCCGACTCTTAAACCATGAGGATTAACCTTCTGTCCCATCTGTAAACCTCCTTATCTTTCATCCAGAACGATGGTGATGTGGCACTGTCTCTTTTCGATTCTGTACGCTCTGCCCTGTGCTCTCGCTCTGATTCTCTTCATTGTCGGTCCTTTGTTCGCATAACACTCTGCGATGTAAAGGTTCTCTTTGTTCATTCCGTTATTGTTCTCTGCGTTGGCGATGGCAGATTTTAATAACTTGCCAATGATTTCAGATGCGTATCTTGGATTATATTCTAAAATACCCAAAGCTGTTTCCACGTCCTTGCCTCTGATGGCATCCAGTACGAAACATGCTTTTGTCACAGAACATCTTGCATAAGAAAGCTTTGCAGATGGTCTAGTATCTTTATTTGCATTTCTTTCTCTCTTAATCTGGGATCTATGTCCTTTTGCCATGGATGAACCCTCCTTTCAGGCTGTCAACTATCTAACTTTACTCTTCTTCTCGTCTTTACCATGTCCTCTGTAAGTTCTGGTGGAAACAAATTCTCCTAATTTATGTCCAACCATATCCTCTGTTACATATACAGGCACATGTCTTCTTCCGTCATGTACGGCAAATGTATGACCTACAAATGTCGGGAAAATCGTAGAACGGCGGGACCATGTTTTAATTACACTCTTGTCGCCGGACTTATTCATCTCATCTACTTTTTTTAATAAACTTTTATCAGCAAATGGTCCTTTTTTCAGTGAACGAGCCATGTGTTACCTCCTTATTTATTTAACGTTCTTTCCGTCTCTTGTTCTTACAATCATCTTATTGGACTGTTTGTTTTTCTTTCTGGTCTTCAGGCCGAGAGCCGGTTTACCCCATGGAGTACATGGACCTGGACGTCCGATACCTGCTTTACCTTCACCACCACCGTGTGGATGGTCATTAGGGTTCATAACAGAACCACGAACTGTAGGACGGATACCCATATGACGTTTACGTCCTGCCTTACCGATGTTGATCAGGTCATGGTCGATGTTTCCAACCTGTCCGATGGTCGCGCGGCAGTTTAAGGATACCATTCTCATTTCACCGGATGGAAGTCTTAATGTAGCGTACTTTCCTTCCTTCGCCATAAGCTGTGCGGAGTTACCGGCGGAACGAACCATCTGTGCGCCTCTTCCCGGATGAAGCTCTACGTTGTGTACTTCTGTACCGACTGGGATGTTCGCCAGCGGCAGGCAGTTTCCGATGTGAACCTCTGCGTCCGGTCCGTTCATGATGGTTGCTCCAACTTCCAGCTTGTAAGGAGCGATGATATAAGATTTCACGCCGTCTGCGTAGCAGATCAATGCGATATTTGCTGTTCTGTTCGGATCGTATTCGATAGCGACAACCTTAGCCGGGATACCGTCTTTGGTTCTCTTGAAGTCGATCATTCTGTATTTTCTTCTGACTCCGCCTCCGCGATGTCTTACTGTGATTTTACCCTGATTGTTACGACCGGAGTTTTTCTTTAAGGAATAAGTCAGGGATTTCTCTGGTTTTGTTTTTGTGATCTCAGAGAAATCAGAACCGGTCATATGTCTTCTGGAAGGTGTATATGGGTTATAAGTTTTGATTCCCATTACTGTCTCTCCTTTCGTCTCCGAATATTTAGTCTCACGCTTTTATGCGTATATTTTTATTATTTCTTACGCGCTTCATTTTTATTGTCATGTAACCGCCCGCTGCCCGGGACGTCCGCATCCGCGCCGTCCTCTCTCACGGCTTTACTCCGGCCGGCTTACAGACCTTCAAAAATCTGAATATCTGCGCTGTCCTCTGTGAGCTGTACGATTGCTTTCTTTCTCTTAGCAGTCTTTCCGTAAACCATACCGCGGCGTTTTTTCTTACCGTCCAGGTTCATGGTGTTGACCTTGGCAACCTTTGCTCCCTCGAACATTTTCTCAACAGCCTCTTTGATCTGGCTCTTGTTAGCGTCCGGGTTTACATAAAATGTATATTTCTTCTCTGCCATAGCAGTCATACTTTTTTCTGTAACGACTGGTTTTAAAATGACGTCATAATATTTTAAATCTGCCATTATGCGTATACCTCCTCAATCGTTGCAACTGCTTCCTTTGTAACAACAATCGTATCGTATTTCAGAATATCGTATACGTTGATGTTGTTAAGAGCTGCAGTTTTTACTGTTGGTAAGTTGTTTGCGGATTTAACCACAACATCGTCTTTTTCCTTTGTCACGATTAAAGCCTTCTCAACTTTCAGATTATCTAAAACTGCTTTGATGCGTTTTGTCTTGATCTCCGGCAGAGCCAGCTCTTCCAAAACGATGAACTTGTTCTCATTTACTTTCTCAGACAAAACAGACTTCATAGCAAGCTGTTTTTCTTTTTTGTTCATTTTTACGGAATAATCTCTTGGCTTCGGTGCGAATACCATTCCGCCGCCTGTCCACTGTGGTGCACGAATGGAACCCTGTCTTGCATGACCTGTTCCTTTCTGTCTCCACGGTTTTCTTCCGCCGCCGCGTACTTCGGAACGTGTTTTTGCGCTCTGTGTACCCTGACGTTTATTTGCAAGCTGTGCCACAACAGCCTGATGAATTAAATGTTCATTAACCGGCACTGCAAAGATAGAATCGCTTAACTCGATTGTACCAACCTGAGCACCTTCCATATTATAAACAGATACTGATGCCATTTGTAAGTTCCTCCTTCCTTAAGCGCCTAGGCTTTTACTGATGTTTTTAATGTTACTAAAGCTTTCTTCGGTCCCGGAACGGAGCCCTTTACCAAAATAACATTATTCTCTGCATCTATTTTAACTACTTCAAGATTCTGAACAGTAACTTTTACATGACCCATCTGACCAGGCATCTTTTTGCCTTTCATTACCTTGGACGGATCGGATGCCATACCGTTGGAACCTGCGTGACGATGGTATTTAGAACCATGTGTCTTAGGACCGGTATGCTGTCCATGTCTCTTGATAGCACCCTGAAAACCTTTACCTTTTGAAATAGCAGTTGCATCAACCTTGTCACCAGCCTCGAATACATCGGCTGTGATCTCCTGACCCAGTGTGTAGTTCTCTGCGTCATCCAGTTTAAACTCTCTCACAAATCTCTTTACGGATGTTCCTGCTTTCTCAAAGTGACCTTTCATTGGTTTAGTGGATAATTTTTCTCTCATATCCTGGAAACCAACCTGTACAGCGCTGTAACCGTCGTTCTCTACTGTTTTAACCTGTGTTACCACACATGGTCCAGCCTGTAACACTGTAACCGGAATTAATTCTCCATCTTCTGCGAAGATCTGAGTCATGCCGATTTTTGTTGCTAAAATAGCCTTTTTCATTCTGTCTTCCTCCTAATTTCTACAGCGGATCGCATCTGCTTTTGCTTCCGCGCGTCCCCGCCGGTCAAAGACCCGCGCTGCGCTTCCACCCGCCGGCGCGATCATACTAGTCTACAGCGGATTACCCAATATCAACCCGGGGCAATCATACTAGCCATAGGACATAACTTATTTGTTTTTCATCTTGATGTCGATGTAGACACCTGCTGGCATCTCAAGTCTTGATAATGCATCAACCGTCTTCTGCGTAGGTGTGATGATATCAATTAATCTCTTATGTGTTCTCTGCTCGAACTGTTCTCTGGAATCTTTGTACTTGTGTACAGCTCTAAGAATAGTAACTACCTCTTTCTTAGTAGGCATCGGAACTGGTCCGCTCACCTTAGATCCGGTTTTCTTTACAGTTTCGATAATGCTTTTTGCAGATGCATCGATTAATTGATGATCGTACGCTTTTAACGTGATTCTCATAATTTGACTTGCCATAAAAAAAGTCGCCTCCTTTTCGCACTTTTCATTCAGTACGACAAGCGGTGACTGTACACTCCTCCGTGTGTATCATACTTGATACCACACTGCGTCTCTACGCATCTGTAGATTGTAATTATTGTACAGTGACTTGTCGCCAGTATCTTTGACTTGACATTCGCTCCACGGAAAACCTGCGTCATGCGCAGCAACCTCGCGCTTCATCGCTATCATGTCACACAACATGTTTTATTATACACATATTTTACAGGAAATCAAGCACTTTTTTAAAAACATTTCAGCCATGCGCCTGACATGTGAAAAAAGATGCGTTGCAAATTTATTTGCACAAGCTTTTTTTCACTGGCAGGCATATGGCGCTATGCCATAATCGAGGAAACAGGTGCGTATGCACCGCCAAAGCTGCCCCGGCAGCGGGTTTCCGAGATGTATGGCTGAAATGTTTTCTCCCCGTCAGCCATGCGGCAGAAAGGGACAAAAGAGTCGTCGCAAGTTCACTTGCGTAAGCTCTATTTTCCCCTCCCGACATATGGCGCTATGCCATAATCGAGGAAACAGGTGCGCAAGCACCGGGTAAGCTGCGCAGCAGCGGTTTCCGAGATGTCCATGGCTGAAATGTTTCTTCTATATATAATGTCTCTTCCATAATTTTTTTCGCAACGCCCTGTCCGTCCCATCTACATGGAGACTGGAACTGCCACCCTTCCCACATCGCAGCAGCCTTATTTCAAATTGCCTTTATTTCCGCTCTATGCTAAAATAAGAACATTGCAGAAAAGCAAAGGAGAGATAATATCATGGATAAAATAGCAGTGCTCATCCCCTGCTACAACGAGAGTAAGACCGTTGAGAAGGTGGTGACCGATTTTAAGAGGGTGCTCCCGGAAGCCTCCATCTACGTTTATGATAACAATTCCACGGACGACACGGCCGTTCTCGCAAAAAAGGCCGGCGCCATCGTCCGCCATGAATACCAGCAGGGCAAAGGGAATGTCATCCGGCGCATGTTCCGCGAGATCGACGCGGAATGTTACATTATGACAGACGGCGACGACACCTACCCGGCAGAATACGCCCGTCAGATGGCTGATCTGGTTTTTGATAAAAATGTGGACATGGTCGTCGGAGACCGGCTCTCTTCCACTTACTTCGAGGAGAACAAGCGTCCTTTCCACAATCTGGGGAATTCCATCGTCCGCAAGTCGATTAATTTTCTGTTTAAGAGTGAGATCAAAGATATCATGACCGGATACCGGGCGTTCAGCTACCAGTTTGTCAAGAGCTTTCCGGTTTTATCCAAGGGATTTGAGATAGAGACAGAGATGAGCATCCACGCCATTGATAAGAACATGTATATAGAAAATGTGATCATTGATTACCGGGACAGACCGGAAGGCAGCGAGTCCAAGCTCAATACATACTCTGACGGACTCAAAGTTTTATTTACCATCTTCCGCCTGTACCGGAATTATAAGCCGATCAATTTTTTCAGCATCATCGCTTTGCTTCTGACGATCATATCGGCAGTCTTTTTCATCCCGATCCTGATCACCTACGCAAAGACCGGACTTGTTCCGAACTTCCCGACGCTGATCGTCTGCGGCTTCGTCATCGTCGCCGCCTTAATCTCGCTTTTTACCGGCATCGTCCTGCAGACCCTCCGGCAGAAGGACCGGCAGGACTTTGAGATGAATCTCATCCGGATCTCCGAGTTTCAAAAAAAGAATTGAAAAATCTGTTCTGTAAGAATCAGTAGCTATTGCGGATTCACCAGAACATAACCGCCGGAGCTGGCCGTGCCGGAGAAATAACAGGTCTGTGCGGAGGACGTACACGGAATCATATATTTGACGATCTCTTTTACTGTCGTATATTTGATTCTCTGGTTCTCCCCGGACCACTTTCTCTGCGCGGAATCCGCCACGATCACTTTTCCGGTATCCGTCAGCCCGAGAAGTACCATGGTATGCTTGCTGTTCGCCCACCGTCTCGTGACTTTGCTGCTGAAGCGGCCATTCTTCTGCGTGCGGTTATTGGCTTCGATCACCACAACATTTCCACTTTTCAAATGTTTCTTAATCTGTTTTCTCGCACTTTTATTAGTAAATGTCCGCACATACTCCGTGTCGATCCCCACAGATTCCAGCACTCTTGAGATCCCGTACATGGAAACCGGCATCTGACTGATCATGTCCTTTTGATAATTCCGGTTCCAGATGGCACTTCCAAACACCTTCTTTTCCAGAACCTTCCGCACCTTCTGCGGTTTGTAATCCGCGTATTCGTCCGTATAACCGGACAGGACTGTTGTAAGCGAGCAGACAGCACAGCCGTGCAGGTCCAGATAGGCATCCTTCTTCCACGGCTTCTTGTGCTGGCCGAAGATCCGGAAATTCCTCACTCCGTCGCTGCCATTGACTGCCACCACCATATCCGGGACATCCGACGCCGCCGGAAGACTGGCGACCGGCGTGGTCACGGTATCTGCCCATACAGATGCGGGACATGACGCCAGAAGCACGCACCCCATCAACAATGCCGCCGCTCTTTTTTTCCAGTTCATTTTTTCTCTTTTCCTTTCTCTGTATCATTCTTCCTGCGGATTGATCAAAATGTACCCTCCGCTGCTTGCCTTTCCTCCCCAGTACAGAGAAGTGGAGGTTGTATCCGTACAGGAAAACATATAGCCGATCAGCTCGTCAAGCGGCGCATATTTGATCCGCTGATCATCTCCAAAAATATCCCGGGAGCGATCCACCGTATCCGCAATGATGACCTCGTCCGTGTCCGTCATGCCAAGCATGGTCATACAGTGATAACCCGTCGTCCATTTATTTTTCCGCGCGCCCTTAAACCGGCTCTTTGCGCTGACGATAAAGATGACCGGATTGCCGGACTTCAGATGCGCCTCGATCTCCGCCATCGCCTGCGTATCCTCAAAGACTCTGACATACCGATATTTCACCTGATACGCATCCAGCACCTTCGTCATCCCGTAAAGACTGATCGGCATCGGACGGCTCTTACTGTCGTCCGTATCCTTCTTACTGTAATTCTTTGTCCAGGCATTCCCGAACATCTCCCGCTCCACATTTTCCACCAGATAATACGGTTTCTCCGCAAATCCGGCATACGCACCGAGGACACAGGCGAGAGAGGAAGCTGAGCATCCGTGTCCCGGCATGTAACGCGGAAACTGTTTGCTAAGATTTTCTTTCGCACTCTGCTTACAGATGGTGTACGTCCGGTCCTGCGGATCACTGTTCACCGTGACGGTCAGATTATCCACCCGGGTATCTGCAGGAAGATCTGCCCTCTTTGTGACGACCGGCTGAACTTCCTCCTGTGACGGCGTCGTCTGCGGCAGCTGCCCGTCTGCAACGGACATCGCTTCCGAACCATTCTCCGGCAGTGTTTCCTCCGCTGCCGTCTGACTGTCCGCGGCAGAGGAATCCCCGTTCTTCCTGTCTTCAGAACCAGGATCGTCCGCAGCCATACTACTGTCCGCAGCGGCTGTTTCCACATCCGCGCGTCTCTCGCCAACATCACCGGCCCGCAGACAGAAAAACAGGACAATCGCCAGGATGACCAGGATCAGAGCTGCCGTGACAGATCGCTTTGATAATTTTCTCTTCATCAGTCATCATTTCCAATAAAGTTGTTGACATAGTTATAAATCTGCTCATCGACCTCCGTCGTATAATGGAGCTGATAACTGGAGCTCTCTTTCATATAGCGGATCGGAAGTCTTCTGTATTTCAGCGCATACCGGTATGCGCTTTTTTTATGAATCAGTCCCTGCTTTTTAAAGATATTTTTGTACGTATCCAGGTACGTAACATTCTCATACGGGGACTTCTCGATCAGACTTTTCAGTTTCTTATTAAACCGCACGACCATACTGTTGGTCGCTGTGTTCCCCTGATAATGCAGCGGTTTGTAGATCGGATTCAGCGACATCAGATAGAAATGATCCTCCGGATACTTTTTGATAAAGTTCTTTTTATAGAGTTTCCAATATTGTTTTGCCAGAGTTTCCGGGCTTGCCGGCACCCGTTTTCCTCCCACGCGGGTGTAAAACTCATTCAGCTCCGTATTATAGAGATCGTTCACGCCGGAATTAAAGACCACATTCTGTCTTCCCGGCTCGCTGACTACGTTCTCCACCACCGGAATCGCTTCCTCCACCAGAGAATACCCGGTTCCTCTTCCGGCGTAGCAGTCACGGTACTTGAGCATGAGATATTTTCCCTCGACTCTCGCCTTGCTCCGGTAAGAGACACCGCCCGGCGCTTTCATATTCAGATCCTGATAGATGAGCACCGTTCTGGAATCTCCCACCCACAGGGAAATGTTATCTCTCGTATCAATATTTTTAGCTGCCGCCTGCGCGGTCGTACCGGCTCCGGCCAGCATTGCCGCCGCCAGCAGCATTGTTGTCATTTTTATGATTCTGTTTTTTCGCATAGCGCTTCCCTTCTGTCTTATTTACTCTCCATATTCACCAAACAACAAAACGCGAAAAATTCTCCACCTGCGAAGGATAACGGCTGCCACATAAGAGACGATGACGCCGGCCGCAAAACAAAACAGGATGACCAGAACATTCGGCAGACCGAGTATGTTCCACAAGATCAGTCTGAAAACCGTCTGTACCGGGTCCGATAAAATGTACACATCCATACTGCCATCGCCAAGCTTTTTCAGAGGCGCGCACGGAGCCGCTCCCTTTGCCAGCAGCCAGAGGGCGAGCAGGATACACAGACCGCTTCCCGCCACGGACGTCATAAACTCTGCCACGGAGCATCCCCCGTACAGAAGGACATTTCCTCCCGCAAACAGCAGAAAAAGCACGGCAGCGCACCATTTCTTTGTCCCCCACCGCAACACTCTCTCGTAGTGTTCTCTCAGATATAATCCGAGCAGGAAAAAGAAAAGATATTTCAGCACCCGGATCTCCCAGGAAAAAGCAAACGCAGCAGCGGACAGCACAGCGGTAAGAATCAGTACCGGTCCGGACACCGTCCGCCGCACAAGAACGAGCGTGAGGACAGACACCCAGAACAGCGTGTACAAAAACCACAGCGTCGTGTTGGGATTCTCACCGAGGAGAATCTTCCACGCCGCGGAAAAATCATACGGATTTCTCGCGAAACGGGACAGAAAATATTTCAACGGCATATAAAGGATCCCCACAACAAAATACGGGATGAGAAGGCGGAACGCCCTGCTCTTTATATACCCGAAATATTCTCCGGCCTCTGTAAATCGCAGAATCTTTATGGACACGAAACCGGACAGCACAAAAAAAAGCGGCATGTGAAAGCTGTAGATCAGCTGGAGGAGTACGGAGATCGCCGTGTCCGTCACCCCTGTCTGCTTCATGGCATGCCCGAGCACAACAAGCAGAATGCCCATGCCCTTTGCGATCGTGATCTCATTATAATATTTCCTGTTTGGCTGTATTACATTCTCCATCGTCATCTTTTCCTCTTTTCTGACACATTTACTGTGTCAATACTGGTAGATTTTGAAAGTTCACTTTTAAACTTCCTTCTCTCTCCCGCCTCCGGCGGTAAGGCTCTGCAGCCTTGTTTCCACTGCTGCGGTCAACCGGTCATAGCGCAATGCTTTTTTTACCCACTCAAGCGCCACAGAAAAGACAAAACTGTCCAGAAGCAGCACAAGGACGATCAGCCACCAGAACCGGAAGGAATAGGAAAAATCTTCAAACCATCTGGCGCGGATAAAATTGTGAAAAAGAAACATATTCATGGAATACTTTCCAAGCAGCGCGAGCACTTCTTTCAAAAGCGGGATCCCCGCCAGAAAAAGGTAAGTAAAAACAATGACCAAAAGCGGCGTCACACTGTCCGTAATGCTAAGATGCGCTTTTCCGAAAGCGGAAGTCTTCAGCCAGACGGTTCCCGCAAGGCACACAGCCAGAACGATCAGTTCTATCACTCTTGTCACTGCCTCTCCCATGCGGGGCAGTCTCCACGCCGCCAGCCGTGGAAAAAGATCTTCTTCGGCAAACCAGATACCGAGTACCATAGCCGGCAGATACCGCACCAGATTCGTCTCTTCCAGCGACAGCGCCATCGGAAGAAGATAACTGAGAGCGATCGTCACAAAGGCGCCGCAGCGGCGGTACAACCAGTAAAGAAGCGGCAAAAGCATGACTTCCACAAATGCCAGGCTCAGATACCACCAGGTGCCAAGCAGTGTCGGCGTATCAAACAGATGCGCCAGCCCCAGAAAATCTATCACAACATAGACAAGCCGGGAAAACCCTCCCTTGTACACGGAAAAGCTCTCCGGCGCCCAGATGGCACAGCCGAGTACTGCCAGAACAAAAACCGGCCAGAAACTGCCAAGGATCTTCCAGATCCTCCGGATCACCAGCCAGGATAATGTCTCCCGGCCATACTGCCGGTTGTCATACAACCGTTTTAACGAGAGCGCGATACCGTAGGCGCTCAGAAAAACAAAAATACCGACGCAGACTTTGGACCAGAGCGCCAGTGTCACCACCGTATCTCTGGAAAACGGCGCAAAAGATACGCCGTGAGCCTTGAACTTCACGCCGGTCACATAACAATGATGGAAGAGCATTGCGATGATCGCAACGCCCTTCACAATGTTTGTATCCTTCTTGGAAAACTGCAGGTTCATAAAATCCTCTCTCCCCTGAAAGAATGGTCATGGATTAATACGGGTTGGTCGGGAATAACTCCGGATCCGTCGGGTCCGTTTTTCTTGAGGTATTCAGTTTACCCGTGGTATCTTTTAACTTCACAACACCGAACGGGCCTGTCTGTTTTTTCTTGATAATATCTACCCAGACACGCTCTTTCTGGTTCGTCTTTGTGGCAATATCGTAGATGATCTTGGCATTGACCGCCTGCATGCGGACACAGTAGGAAGTATTGCTGCTGCCTAATGTATTATAATATCCGGCATGAAGAGATCTGTTATTGCCATATTCTGTGTACACGCTGCTGTGCACCAGTGTCGGTGTTCCGGCAATCCGCACAGCCCACTGATACTTCCGGGTCGTGTTGTTCGGCACGTTGACCCATCTCTTTGCGGAAGTCTTCATGAGATAATAATGTCCTCTCGGTGTTCCGTTCGCCTTTGCGGAGGTGGAGCAGAGAACCGTCTTCGCCGGAATGATGTATTCCTTCGTCTTCTTATCATAGAGATAGAAGTTCGCATTGTGCGTCTTCGTGTTGATCTCGATGGTCATCTTACTCTTGATACATTTGTTATATCCCCAGTCCTTAAATAAGTTTGTGGATACGGAACCATCTTTCTTAAAATAATATCTGTACTTCTTATCCTCGCCGGTCATGCTCTTTACCAGACGGAAGCCTTTTTTCAGTTTCTTTCCTTTTCTGATGTAATACTTTTTGTCACCGACGGTCTTCCATCCGCTCACCTGCTGAAAGACACCGTCCTCATAATACTTCTTGCCCTTAAATCCGGTCAGCGCGGTCCCGTCCACATAATAGACGTCGGAAACTGCAGTCTGCGCTCCGGTCGCCGCGTCCAGATACGTTCCCGTAAAGGTTCCTGAATAAGCCGCTCCCTGCACACCATTTTTATAATCATAAAGCTTCCCGTCCTTCAGGGCAGTGCCGGTATAAAGATGCCCGTTTAAATACATCATCCCCTGATGCTCTCCGCTGCCTGTGAACGCTGCAGCCGCCTGCACATTCGCCAGTCTGCCCATGCTTCCCGGTACCGGCGCAAAGCTAAAAGCGTACAGTGCCGTTCCGGCCAGAACGCCTGCAAACATTACTTTTTTCATGTTCATCACTTTCATAACATCCTCCTCTAAACACTTTTTTCATTTTACCGTATCTACTTTATCTTTTCTATTACGAAAAGTCAAGCAAATGTCTTTCTCAATTCTTTCTCTTTTTTTACAAAGATCTCTCCTGTTCCTTTCTGGCCTTAAAATATAAAAACGCGGCAAAGACAACCGGGATGGAATAAATGACTGGGAACGCATACCGCGGATGTCCTTTGATCACCGGAGCCAGCACGATGACCGCGTCGCTCAACAATAACGGCATGAGGATCATCGCCATCTGTGGAAGCCGCTTCTTTATGGCACCATAGCAGAGATAGATTAAAATCAAATTAAAAAACGCCATGCTGGCCAGCAGCCCGAACACCGGAAGGGTAAATAGCACCTTATTAAAACCGGTCCTCCATTGATCCAGCTTCTGGATAAGCGGGATCTCATGCACCCCCAACTCCTCTGCCAGAACGTCTGCCGCCTCCCTGTCCGGTTCCGTCGTATCGTACAGGGTATTATTTTCCACCAGCGGATAAAGCAGATAATAATTCTGATTCATCGTCGCCTCCAGATAGGTGACCGGATGCTTCAGTCCCTGCTGCGCCCAGACGAGGAAATAATTCTTCAGATCCTCCATCGTCGCCTTATTCCTGTATGTTGCCTTGACCGGATCGGAGATCTTCGGGTCGTAGCGCTCCGCCAGCTTCCCGTAAGCCAGCACCGCCCGGATCGCTTTCTTCTCTTCCTTTGTCACCTCATCGCCGTGTTCCTTCACATAGCGCGCTGTCTGCTGAAACGGCAGAGAAAGCGCCTCCTTGATACTCCCGTCCGCAATTTGATACTTCTGTACCATAAACTGCTGCGCGCCGGCGGAGATACCGACAGACGCCAGACATACGATCAGGGCGGTCAGAAAAAGCTTCGCCTTTGCCTTCTTTCTGTTCTGTAGGAACAGCATGACGAAAATGAGAAGAATCATCGGATAAATGACATATTTACCATTGTTTCTGAACAGCACGGAACCGATGATGGAGACAGCCAGCAGGAGCAGATGCCTCTTTTTGTGCCAGTACTCATCCTTCCACACAAGCATATACACCACTTCAATGACAAAGAGCACGATAAAATAAGAATAGATCGTATCTTTCACGATCATTCCCAGGTACTGCGTATAGTACGGGGAGACGATGGCCGTCAGGAAAGCCGCTCCGCGCAGCCAGACCGGCGCGCCCAGTCTCCGCATTGTGTACAGCATGTACGCCAGGATGAGCGCAAACAAAACTGTCTGCAGGAAAATGTACAGAAACAGTCCCAGATTTCCGCTGCCAAGCAGCTGTCCCGCCTGCTCCGCAAGCCCCGCCAGAACCGTGTGCGCCGGCGGATGATGGGTTGTAAACTTCTGTTTTCCGAAAAACTGCAGAAGCTGATTCCACACGTCAATACACATGGTCGCCGGATAAGACAACAGCAGATTCGGCAGCCAGCACAGAAAGAATCCCGCAAACGGCATGGCAAAAGGATGTCGGCCATAAAACTGTTTTATCTTCCCTGCTTTTCCCTTCACGTCCCATCCGGACTCCAGAAATACCGTCAACAATGTCGCGGCTTCCGCCAGCACCCAGGTGACGCCCACAATATAGACTATCGTCTTTACCACCTGTCCGGCGCCGGCGTGCCAAAGCGCCAGCGAATCCACCAGACGAAAACTCTCTCCCATCGCCCAGACGACCGCGATCAGGAAACAGATCACATACAAAAAAACTCCTCTTTTCGCGTTCTTCCTGCTCAGATATCTCTCCGCAAGGAGCAGCGCGGCAAAAATAAGGGTGGCCACCGCCATCGTCCCCGTGAGACTCAGCTGAAAATTATAAAATATATTTAATGCCCTGCTCCCGCCGGCAAATTCCGCCAGCCCTTCGGGCAGATCAAAACGCATGCTGAGCGCGACCGCCGCGATAAAACACATGACAACACGTACAATCAATCTTTCATCCCCTACTTTCTACTCACATATGAAATTCATTATAACATATTCTTTTGGAAAAGCAATTTAAAACGGCCCCGGTCCGTTGGATTTTCTCCGACGGACCGAAGCCGCTCTCTTACGTTCTGTATTCTTCTATAATCCCTTAATACGAATGACAACAGCAATTCTGTGTTTATTCAGATACTTGTACGTCCTTTTCTTATGCGGACTCTCATACCATCTCACCCTTCCGGTATCAGCCGCAGCGGAACCACCGTCATACCACAGTTTCTCACCGTTCGCATTCTTACCGGCATAGATATTCGTATGTATCATATCTCCCCATCCGACGATATCACCCGGTTTCAGCTTTGCCTTATCCGCTCTCTTGTTCATGCGGATGATCTTTACCTTGCCGTGCCAGGACTTGAATTTCTTGATGATCCTGCCTCTCTTCGTGTAGAAGGTCTCGCCCTTGTTCAGGATGCCAAACTCCTGCAGACACCAGGAAACATAAGAGGCGCAGTTCGACTTTCTTCCTTTTTTTATGCTGGCGGACAACGTAGACATGTTTCTGTTTCCATAGGAAAAACCATAATCTACCAGGTCCTTTCCAACCTTCTCACAAACCTGAAACCAGCCCTCCACATCGTGGGTATATGTCGTTGTTTCTTCTGCCTGTACAGCTGTCGGATTCACCGCGGAGATCATAAAGATCATCACCATCACTGCCGCAAAAGCTCGGATAAAGGATTTCCATTTTGCAAAATATGTTGATGTCATGAATAAATTCCTTTCCAAGTGTAACATTTGTAACTCGTCCGCAATATATATTACGCCAGCCATTCATAAAAGTCAAGATAAAATTTAACACTTCTGTAATCTTTGCAGATAATTGTTACAAAATTATTAACCAACGTACTGTATGTACATTTTCAGCACGCTGACAAGGGAAAGTCCATTCATTCCTCTGTCCGATTCTTCTACTCGCTTTCCTTTATCACGTAGTCTTCGCTGAGCAATGAGAACGAATCTCTCAGCCCTTCCGTCACCGTCACCTGATGATCCTTGTCGATGAACACGCCTTCCATGCCGTATTGCTCCAGGAGTTCCATCCCTTTTTCCTCTCCCAGCACAAAACAAGCGGTACAGAGCCCGTCCGACAGAAGACCTGCGTACTCCTTCCACTCGCCCGCATCCGGGCAGACCACCGTTACCGATGAGAGTCCGCTCTCTGACGGATATCCTGTGGCCGGGTCTAAAATGTGATGATACCGCTTTCCGTCCTGCACAAAATACTTCTCATAATCACCGGAAGTGGATACGCAGGCTGTCCCGGTGAGATCGATGACGCCCATATAACTGCCGTTCTCCTCATCCGGATTCTGCACTGCCACACGGAAGGCAGTCCCGTCAGGCTTACTGCCGTAAGTGAGGATACTGCCGCCCACGGCGATCACCGCTCCCTGCACGCCGTCCTGTTCTTTCAGATACTCTCTTGCCACATCGCAGGCGATCCCCTTTCCGACCGCTCCCAGATCCAGCGTACAGCCTGCACCCATGGCGATGGTTTTCCCCGCTTCCTCAATCTGAATATTCTCATAGCCCACATGCGAGAGCGCCTCGTCGATATCCGCCTGCGGCGGCACTGTCGGATTCTCTCCCTCGATATTCCACAGGCGGGTCATGTCACCGATGGTCGGGTCAAAGGCTCCTCCGCTTTTCTGCGCCAGGTCAAGAGAGACTGCCGTCCAGTCGTAAAAATCATCACTCATCGGGACACGCTCTCCCGCGCCGCAGCGGGCGTTGATCTGCGCCACCTCGCTCTCTTCCTCCCGCCAGGAAAGTTCTTCCGTCTCAAGGTCAGATAAGAGCGCCCGGATATCCTCTGTCACATCTTCCGAACCATACACCGTCTCCTGCAGCACCGTGTCCATGACAAAGTTCGTCACAGAAAATGTCTCCGCTTCTTTCGTGCCGCAGCCGGATAAAATGCCCGCCGGCACCGCAAGAAAAGCAGCGGCCAGCGCTGTCTTTTTTAAGAAAGCGGCCTTTCCGCGAATCAACCTTCGCCCCGGCGCTCTCTGTTGTAATCGTCTCATATCCTGTATTCCTTCTTCTTCATGTGTTCCTTCCAAATGGTATCGTTGAACCTTTTCCCTCTCTTCGGCGTTTTATTTCTTCCGTCCCCTCTCAGCTTTCCAGCGTCTGCCGGATAACAGGCCCGAGCCGTCTTGTCAGAATACCGCTTATGATCCCGATGACGATCCCTGCCGCCAGACCGGACAGGATCAATATCGGAAGATAATATACCAACGCCCCCGTCTCCAGCACCAGAGCCGCGACCAGGATCTGTCCCACATTGTGGAACACGCCGCCCGCCACACTGACGCTGACAGAAGAGAAGCGCCCCGTACGTTTTAATAACAGCATGACAAGCATGCTGCACACGGCTCCGGCCGCGCTGTACACAATAGAAAAACCGGTTCCAAACAGCATCCCAGCCAGCAAAATTCTGGCGGCGGTAATTCCCACCGCCGCACGGACGCCCACGGTATATAAGAGAACCATTGTCACAACATTGGCAAGCCCCAGCTTCACTCCCGGAATGCCAAGGCTGACGGGGAGAAGCTGTTCCACGTAGCCGGCCACCAGCGCCAGCGCGAGAAACAGACCGTAAAAAGCTGTTCTTTTTCCTTTCCGCATCCAATTCCTTCTCTCTTACCGGCTCTCCCATCTTCCGGACGCACCGCAGGGGAGCACCAGTCCGCTGGCTGTGACCGGAAGACCAATCTCCTCGGCTTCCACGACTCCGCCGTGTCTTTTTGCCACCGCACTGCCGAGCATATAGGAAAGTACCGCCGGCTGCAGACCTGTCGTATAAGAATTGATCAGGAAAAAGAGCGGGTCATCGGAGAGAAGCTTCTCACAGAGGCAGACCAGAGGATAGATTTTTTCCTCAATCTTCCACACCTCTCCCTTCGGACCTCTTCCGTAAGACGGCGGATCCATGATGATCCCGTCGTAATGATTGCCCCGTCGGATCTCTCTCTCGACAAACTTCACACAGTCGTCCACCAGCCACCGGACGGGCGCCTCAGCCAGGCCGCTGGCCACCGCGTTTTCCTTCGCCCAGGTGACCATTCCTTTGGAAGCGTCCACATGCGTCACGGAAGCGCCTGCCGCTGCCGCCGCCAGTGTCGCACCGCCGGTATAGGCAAAAAGATTCAGCACCTTCACCGGACGCTTCGCCCGACGGATCTTCTCTGAAAACCAGTCCCAGTTGACCGCCTGCTCCGGAAACAGTCCCGTATGTTTGAAACTGAACGGTTTTAAGTGGAAGGTCAGTTCTTTATAATGAAGATCCCACTGTTCCGGCAGATCAAAAAACTCCCACTGCCCGCCGCCTTTTTTACTTCTGTGATAATGCGCGTTCAAATGTCTCCAGCGCCTGTCCTGCTTCTCCGTGTCCCAGATCACCTGCGGGTCCGGGCGGAGCAGGATATATTTGCCCCAGCGCTCCAGCTTCTCGCCGGCGCTGCAGTCGATCACTTCGTATTCTTTCCAGTCATTTGCTATCCACATATACTTTCATCCTCTATCTATTGTGCCGGCAGTCTCCCCTTAAGGGAACGCACTGCCGGCATATCTGTAGTATCTCTGGCTAATCATACCACAGGATGGAAGGTGTGGCAAGAATCCGTATCTCCTCCGTCTCCTGTTTTTCCGATAAAAAATCTCATAAAAGCAATCAGAGATAATATTCATACTGTCGGATACTTCCGATTCCGATGGCGTGCGGGCCGGTGTGCACGGCGATGGTTGCGCCAATCTGCATGAACATTACTTCTTTATCTTTAACCCGCGCGTCCACATGGGACCGGACTGTCTCATAAAACGCCTTTGCCTCCTCCATGTCATAACCATAGCCGACGGCAAAGCTGTACTCTTCCATCTTTTCCCCCGTGTCTTTAAAATAGCCATCCATCAGATCGATCGTCTTTTTCACCGTCTTTTTCCTGCTGCGGCCGATACCTGACGCCTCGATCGCGCCATCCACAAGAGTGATCAGCGGCTTTAAAGACAGTGCGCTGGTCGCCAGCCCGGCCAGCTTTCCGATCCGTCCGCCGTGCTTTAAATAATCCACGCTGCCTACCGTAAAGAAAATGCGGTTGGTCTTTTTCATCTTCTCCAGCACCTCGATACATTTCTCATAAGGAATGCCATCCGCCCGCATCCGTCCGGCCTCGATGACCATCAATCCCTGGGACACGGTTGCCGCCTGCGAATTGATCACCGCAATCTTCGCTTCCGGATGCTCCTCGCAGACGATCTCCTTCGCATTGCAGGCACTGTTATATGAGCCGCTCAGCGCCGGTGAAAAACAGATACAGATGACTGGAACATTTTCTTTCACATAAGGCGTAAAGGCGTCGATATAATTCTGCACGGAAGGAAGAGAAGTCTTCGGATAGACATTCGGATAAGCGACCATCCGCTCATAAACCTCCCGGATCCCAATCTCTTCGATCTCTTTATAGTAGGTTTCGTCGTCGAAGGAAATGTAAAAAGGGATAATATGAAGCTGATACTTCTCAATGATATCTTTACTTAAATCACAGCATCCGTCACTGATAATCTTATAATCCATAGCGTTCTCCTTTATCCTGTACTACCTGTCGCATCGGTACAGCAGGCAGCGGAAACGGTTTCTCTTCCTTTGCCCGCCGCGCCGACATGGCAGACCTCATTATCGTTTTCTATTCCACGTAATGTAGTTTTTATTTCTATATTGTAATGATATCAGTACTCTTTGTCAATTGAGAAGGCGTCAGTAGATCAGTATCTTCGGATTTGCCGCCGGCGTCAGCTTTCTCAGCACACGCCGCATCTCTTTTTTCGGGATCGCGATACAGCCCGCTGTCGCCCTGCCGGCAGAACAGTGAAGAAAAATGGCGCTTCCTCTGCCCGCCTTTCCCTTTTTATTATACCCGATCGACACCGCATAATCATACACACCGCGATATTCTGTCAGATGTTCTCCGCCGCAGCGATGTCCCGTCTCATCCCGGCGAATCAGACGATTATAGTACGGACTGCCGGAATCACTGCACCAGTAATGCTGACTGTTTACCTTCACATAAGGCATGGCCGTCCCGGGATTTCTCAGAATACCGAATCCCTGCTCCAGCGCATACAGTCCCGTCGGCGTCTTCTGGTCGCCCTCCCGTTTTTTTCCGATACCGCGCCTTCCAAGCCACGCGTCACACGCCAGCTTTTTCTTCCATTTTCCCTTTGCATTTTTTATGTAGAACTGAAAACGTCCCCGGCTTCCTCCCCGGTTTCTGACCACCGCCAGCTGTGAGACATTTTCCGGCACCGTATACTCCGCCGGAATCTTTAACGCCTGTGTCTGCATCGGATACCCCCCTGCTCCCATACAGAGAATCCCCAGTACGAGCAAAATCTTTCTTCTTATCCTATTTCTATGCAAAATGTCATCCTCCGTTCTTTCCGTCCACTTCTTAGTTTGAAAATAAAGATATCTACCCATCAGTTATTTTTCAGTATATCATAAATTTTGCCGTTTGCAGAAAATTTACAACTTTTTTCATTGACAATTTTCTGAATTGATTTACAATGGAAGAGAACGGAAAACTAGCCATTTAACAAGGAGTAATTACACTATGAGAAAGACAAAGATTATTTGTACGCTTGGACCTGCCACAGACAATGACGATGTCCTGGAACAGCTGATCATCGAGGGCATGGATGTGGCCCGATTTAACTTTTCTCACAATTCCTGCGAGGAACAGAAAGAACGGATGGACAAGGTGAAGGCTCTTCGTGCCAAACATCACCGTCCGGTTGCCTGTCTTCTGGACACAAAGGGACCGGAGATCCGTATCAAGACTTTCAAGAACGGAAGCATCCATCTGGAAAGAGGACAGGACTTCTGCCTGACGACAAGAGATGTGGAAGGAACCGAAGAGATCGTAAGCGTTACCTACGAAGATTTCATCAAGGATATTTCCGTGGGTTCCAGTATTCTGATCGACGACGGTCTCATTGAGCTCGAGGTTGTGTCCATCGAGGGGGAAGATGCACACTGCCAGGTTGTCAATGGCGGCACCATCTCCAACCGGAAAGGTGTGAACCTGCCGGGCGTAAAGATTTCCATGCCATACCTGAGTGACAAAGACCGTGCGGACATCCTGTTCGGTATTCAGGAGGATGTGGACTTTATCGCGGCTTCCTTCACGAGAAATGCCGGTGATATCCGCCAGATCCGCCAGCTTCTGAAAGAGAACGGCGGCGAGGATATCCATATCATCGCAAAGGTTGAGAACGCAGAAGGTATCGAGAACATCGATGAAATCATCGAGGCTTCCGACGGCGTTATGGTTGCCCGTGGCGACATGGGCGTGGAGATTCCGGAAGAGGAAGTTCCGATCCTCCAGAAGATGATCATTCACAAAGTCTGCGCTGCCGGTAAGGTCGTTATCACAGCGACACAGATGCTGGATTCCATGATCAAGAATCCTCGTCCGACCAGAGCAGAGACCACAGACGTTGCCAACGCGATCTTCGACGGCACAAGCGCTATCATGCTCTCCGGCGAGACAGCAGCCGGCGCTTACCCGGTAGAAGCTTTAAAGACCATGTCAAAGATTGCCATGCGCGCAGAGAAAGCCATCAACTACCAGAAGCGGTTCAACACCCAGTCCTTACCGGAGAATCCGGGCGTTACCGATGCGATCTGCCACGCAACCTGCAGCACTGCTTACGACCTGAACGCAAAGGCCATCATCACCGTTACCAAGTCTGGTTTCTCCGCAAGGATGATCTCCAGATACCGTCCGGCCTGCGATATCATCGGCTGTGCCATCGAAGACAAGGTATGCCGCCAGTTAAATCTTTCCTGGGGCGTTCGTCCGATTCTTCTGAAAGAGGAATGGGAAGTATTCGTACTCTTCGACCGTGCCATCTCCGCAGCTAAGAAGAAAGGCTATCTGAAAGATGGCGACGTGACCGTCATCACTTCCGGTGTTCCGATCGGACGTTCCGGAACCACAAACATGATGAAGGTTCAGGTTGTGGACTAAACATCCATGCCAAATTCTTTACAGAGCGCTGCAAAGCGCTCTTTTTCTTTATCCTTCACCGCTTTTGAGAGATCATTCATGCAGTGATGGATCACATCGGCGTCCTTTAGCACCTCATCCATCGGACCATCCACCACCAGTTTATCATCATGATGATAAATGGCAGAGCAGATTACGTCCGTCTCCTCGCTGCTTGTAAGCCCAAGCTCCGTGAGAATCTCCCGGGCAAGCTCCGCTCCCTTATGGGCATGATCCTCATAGGAGCCGGTCTTATATGCATGCATATCGTGAAGCATCGCCGCCATGGAAGCAAGCTCCGGGTCCTCTCCCCGTTTCTTCGCGATCATCGTCGCCGCCAGCGACACTCCGTACAGATGCGCCACAGCGCTGACCATCTTCTCCTTGTTCTCCATCCGCAGAAGTTCCGCGTCCACATACTTTCTCAGTTCTTTTAAACGACTCATATCTCTTCTCCTTTCTCCTGTACATGTGCCATTTATCTTTTCACAACCATGCTAAGCTTTGCATGGTCATTGGAATGATCTACCCGTTTTTGCGCCACGCGCGGTCAAGGATCTCCCTGGCCTCCCGGATCACATCGCCATCTGTCCGGTAAATCTCAAACTCACTGATTCCCGGAAGCCCCATATTCACCCTCGGATTCCGCCAGGTCATCGCACTGTCCAGCACCTTTTTCCCCGACATATGAAAATGTCTCGCCGGCATCTGTGCCAGAAACTGCCGGATCACCTCCGGCGTCACCCCGGCGCCAATGAGGATATCCATCCCTTCCGGCGCTTTCTCCATCAGACGCCTCAGCATGTCCCGTCCGGCCAGACAATCCGCTTCCTGCCCCGAAGTGAGAATCGTATCCACCCCCAGATAAGCCGCCTGTTCCATCACCTCAAAAGGATCCCGGCACACATCAAACGCACGGTGAAGAGTGATACGGCAATCTCCCGCCGCCGCGATCATCTCCCGCATCTGCTCCCTATGCAGGCTGCCGTCCGAATGCAGACTGCCGATCACGATCCCGTGAGAGCCCTCCCTGGCAAATGTCTCAATCTCCCGGCACATGATCGCCACCTCATGACCCGTATAGTGAAAATCCCCAAACCGCGGCCGGATCAGCACATTCATATCAATGTCCGACTCCGCTCGGATCTCTCTGAAAAGCTCCACTCCCGGAGTCGTCCCCCCCCCGATGACCAGATTCGCACACAGCTCCAGCCTCGTCGCTCCGGCATCTGCCGCCGCCAGCGCAGACTCCGTGCTGTCCACACAAACCTCCAGTGTATAAGCATCCCTGCCTATCTCTTTCTTCTTATTCCTGTACGATTCCATCTTATACAGAACCCTTTCTCTTCATTTTTTCTGCACAAAAGCAAACCTATACGATGATTGTAATACATTTTCACATTCGGTACAACCAAAAAAATTCCTGAGAACGTTACGGATACACAATGTTCTCAGGAGTTTTTGTGATGTGAAATGAAATATTTAAAAACAGGTTATCCTGATTAAACAGCTTTCTAATTTTCCGAAACCGCTATGCCTGCCGGTTTCTTCTCTTCCTGTTCCGGCTGTCCTGCCGCTTCTTTCTCTGCCTTCGGCTTCCGGTAGATCAGCTCCACAGCTACCAGCGCAGTGATCGGGACCGCAAGAACGATACCTAGACTGCCGGCAAGGCTCTGCATGATTTCAACACCAATATTGGTGGAGTTAATAAGATAATTGTAACTGAAATCATAGGCAAAGTTTGTGACCAAGGTCGAGAGAGCTGTTCCCACATAGGCAAGGATCAGGGTATCCACCATAGTACCCATCATATCGCGTCCCACATGGATACCGGAGATAAATAATTTTCTCTTTCCCAGATTGGGATTATTGATATGAATCTCCTGTATGGCAGAAGCCACGGATACGCCTACATCGGTTACTGCCCCAAGGGCGGAAATAATAATACCGGAAAAGAGTAATTCCCCTATATGAATCGGCGTTCTCTGTGCGAGGAAGTTTAACGTCTCTATATCAGACACATTATATCCGGTAATTCCCGCAAAATGCCCGAATACCAGAGCAGCCACAGCAGAAGCAATCACACCAAAAACAGTTCCAATGGTCGCCGCCACTGTCTTCGTCGAGAAACCACCGATCATGGACATGGAAAATACGGTAGCTATAGCACAGATAATGACAGACATGAAAATAGGCGAATATCCTCTGTAAATTAACGGGAAGAGAATAAAAAATATCGTAATTCCGGTAAATGCCAGACTTAAGATGGATTTAAACCCTTTCCATCCTCCGATCAGGCATACACAAAGGATAAAGAAAATGGCAAAGCCATACACGGCAGCTGTTCTGTCCTGGCTGTACACTGTCACAACCTGCGTATCCCCTGAGACGCTGACCATGGCGATCACATCCATCCCCTCCACGCAGTTTGCGCCAAACAGGTTCCCGTTGGGGCTGATGGCTTCCACCTCCTGTCCCTTTAGCGGTCCGCTTTTCATTTCCAGAATTATTTCCTGATTTCCGTAACGATTCCCGTCTTCCTGCAGGTTATCGTGCGTGATTTCCACCACGGTCGCTTTATCAAAGGTCTGCCCCTCGGTGGAGATCAATTCTGCCTTATCAATATTGTTGCAGTATATTAACACAGCAATGTAGATAATCAACATAATAATTGCCGCTGTGATTTTTTTCCAATTCAATTTTATCCGGTTCATATATGCTCCATTCTAAGATATACACTATTTTATTATTACAAAACAGACAGCCGGGACATCCCTCCATGGACGCCCCGGCTACCTTTATATTTTCAGGAGAAATCTCCTAGCGAACAGTAAGTTTCTTCACTTTGCTGAATTTACCATATACGTTCTGTCCGTTTACATTCTGGTAAGCGCGTACTTTCACGTAGACCTTCTTGCCGACTTTCATCTTCTTGATGACTTTGGATGCCTTAGAAGCTTTGTTTACATTGACAGTCTTCACTTTCTTAGTAAAGCCCTTCTTGTAAGTGTACTGGATCTGATATCCGGTAACACCTTCCTGTGTATTCCATTTTACTTTGATCTTGTTGCCGGCCTTATTGCTGACTTTTACGCCTTTCACCTTGGCAGGTGCTGCTGCGACTGCTGCTGCCGGAGTCTGTGCATTGTTGTTAACTGTCGGCTGCTGTGTCTGCGGAGCCTGCTGATTCTGGTTCTGATCCTGACCGCCCTGATTCTGATCCTGGTTCTGACCACCCTGATCCTGATTGCCCTGATCTTCGCTGCCATCGGTTTTCTTAATCGTATAGGTAGAAGAACCTGCCACCGGCTCCTGTGTGGTTGCATCGTAGGTTGTCACAGAGAATGTATCGTCTGTTACGTTTACAACAGAGTAAGTAGGCGTCCAGGTCTGGCTTCTCTCTGCAATATAATCCTGTCTTACACCAATCAGCTCATAGAACTTGGAACCTGTTGCGGAGTTTGCTTCATAATATACTGTTCCTTCCGGATTAGTGATTGTACCGCCTTTGACATCGCTTTTAATTTCATAGCATTCATTTTCTGCTACAAAATTCTCCTCATCTTCATCCCCTTTTGTAAACTCTGCATGTTTTTCTCCATCACTGGTCAGCTGATAGGTTCTGGAATATGTATGGTCATGTCCCTGCAGAACCACATCGATATCGTATTCATCAAACATCGGTGTAAGCTGCGTACGGAGAACCATACCGTCAGAATCGGAATGATCATAGCCAGAACCATAGATGTCATGATGGAAAGTTACAACACGCCATTTGGCATCCTGATTCTCCTCAATGGCTTTCTTAATTGTGTTTTCATGATCGGCACAGTTATAATTATTGGTATCAATAAAGATAAATAATGTATTGCCATATGTATAATAATAATCTGTACCGGCGTATGAAGCATTAGGATTTTCTGCATCTGTCATTGTATTCGGATTATTGAAATGATAAGAATACTGGGCAGAACCAGAATCATGGTTACCAATGGTTGTAGCTACCGGAAGATATGCCAAAACTTCCGCGCTGAGATAACCGGCATACTGTGCTTCATTATGATTCGTATTAACCTGATCTCCTGCTGACACCATAAAACTTACATCCGGATGATTCTTTACTGCGTCTTTTAAAACCTGATTCCAGTTATAACTGTCATTTCTGGCAGCCAGCTCCTGCTCATCATTCTCTCCTAAAGCCTGATCATTTTCCATTGCGGTCTGACCCTTGGATGCTCCAATCTGTGGATCACCTACATACAGGAAAGAGAATTTATCTGTGTCTTTCGTGGATATTTTCTGCTGTCCCTGCCATTCTCCATCCCGATAAACCTCATAAAAGTAATCCGTATTTGGCTCTAATCCAGTAATTGTCACCTTATTAGAATAATATCCTGTCAGATCATCTCTGTTTGGTGTACCACTTGCCGGCACTCCATTTGTTCCAGGAGTAATTTTTGTCTGTTTGCCTTCAAATTCTACAGGTTCATGATTCTTTCCATAAACCAATCTTACTTTTGGAGTTTCTTCCTCTTGACTATACCAGGCAAAATTTAACTCTGTTTCATCTTTACCAGGTGTAATAGACACATTCTTCCAGTTCTCTTTAATGCTATCCCAATTTTCACAATATTTTTCCCACTTATTTACACTTGAAGCAGATGCATCATTCCAATGTTCTGTTGCTGCTTTTGTGCTGGTTGCCGGCATTGCCGCTGCGCCAAGTCCAAGACATAAAGATAAAGCTGCTACGCCTGCAAAGGCTCTAAACTGATTCTTTCTCATAACCTTATTACCTTTCGCCCTTTCTAATCTTTCTTCATTACTTTTTTTACTTTTGTAGTTTTTCTTCACATGCATGTTGTCTATATTTTAAAAATGCATCGTAAAGGATTCTACCGTGGTCGCGTAAAAAAATTGTAAAAATTATTGGGCAAAGAACGGGGAAATGTAATGTTTTCTTTATAAAATGGTAATTTTTTAGCCCCGCTTTTATTTTTTTATAAAAGCGAGGCTATGTCTGACTATTTAGATATTAATATGTTTTTTTCAGATATTTTGCCAGTTTCTTGCAGGCTGCTTTGTCGAGATCAGCATAATCGAAGACGATGATGCCGTCTGCGTCTGTCTTGTTGACGTATTTTGCCATCTTGCGGAGCAAAGTCTTTCCTTTCAGCTCTTTGCGCTCAGCTTTTGTGGTGCCGTTGGATGGCTGCGCCATTTTGTAAGCCGGGATGCCAATATACAGCTTGACCTTGCTCTGGTCCACCATGTCTATCCAGCGATCTGTCATCTCGGCAAACGGCGCTGTACTGTGATGGAATCCCCAGTAGATCTGCGGCGCGATGTAATCGACAAAGTTTGTAGAATTTGTCCATTTTTTGATGTTGACGTAATAGGAATATTTGCTGTTCAGTCTGTCAATGTTGCCGGCAGGGCTCACGCCGAACACAACCTCGGAATCAATGGCGTCCACGGCCTGTTTGATTCCTTTTACCAGCTTATTGACCTGTTTTCTGCGGTATTTCTTGATGGACATGCCGTTCTGTTTTTCCACAGAGGCGTTATACTCCTGCGCGTCGAAGGTCTCATCGTAGTTGCTGGATGAGAAGCTTGGATAGAAGTAGTCATCCATATGTATACCGTCCACATCATAGTTTCGCACGATTTCTTCCACACCGTCAATGATCAGCTCCCGGACTTCCGGTTTGGACGGATTGTAATAAAGCTGTCCATTGTAGGAAAGTACATTTCTTCGGTCGGACGCGTCAGACGACTCATGCCATTTTCTCGCCGGGTTGTCTGCCGACAGCCTGGAATAATCTGTGCTGAAAGCCACCCGGTACGGATTGATCCATGCCTCGATGGCCAGTCCCTGACTGTGCGCTTCCGTCACCATGATGGAAAGCGGGTCGTAAGAAAGATCTCTCCCCTGCTTCCCGGAAATGTACGAAGATGTCGGGAATATATCAGAATCATAAATCGCGTCGCCAGTCGGGCGTACCTGAACGATGATGCGGTTCATACCGCGGGTCTTACATTTGCTTACCACTTTTCTGAAAAATGCGGTGAACTCCGCGGCGTTATTGCCGTCAGCGGAATCCAGATAATCTTCATAATCATAATAGGAAAACCATACTGCTCTGTAATCATCGGCGGATGCGGCTGCTTCCGATCTTACCGGAGTCAGGATGCCGCAGACCATGAGCACTGCCAGCAGTACGGCTGTCAGTTGTTTCTTCATTTGTCTCCTCCTTCATCAAGTGCTGTATTTTCCGACATCACTGCCTATCATACATAAACTTTATGTGAGAAAAATGTTTTTACAGGGTGAAACGCAGCACGCCGAGCAAAAGCAGATGCAGGGGATAAAAAAGGTAGAAAAACCACTGGAAGACTTTTCTGCCCTTTTGCGCCCGTTTTCCGTTATACAGATACAGGATACAGTACGCGGAAAGTCCCACACCGGCAGCCGCTCCCAGCGCATAACACAAAAGCCCGACAGGTGTGTATCTGCCCAGGCCGGACAGCAGCGTAAAGAATCCGAACATGCCCACTGCCCAGGCATAGGCGCTTCGTTTTCTCTCCTCTGAACCGTCCGCCCAGACAAAAAGCCAGGTAAATACCGCCGCAAAGAGCGCCCAGTCACAGAAAACCGTGCAAATGGTCAGAAGCAGTGCGACACATCTGCCAAGCGACGGATTGGGAATCTGGCGCAGCGCGCAGATAAGCAGGAAACAGAAAAACAAGGTGAACATCATATTCAAATTGGAATCCTGCAATCTGCCTCCCTCTGCCATGGCAAGGCTGAAAGGGATCTGCGACAACAGGGCAAACAGCAGAAGCCGGAGCGCATATCTTTTTCTGGAATGAGTATAGCGCCATCCTTCCACGAGGAAATAGCACATGGTGATGGCGGTAAAATATCCGATATCCACAAACAGTTCATAAAGAAAGGTTCCCGGCTCCATAAAGACAGTGGCAATGTGATTTAAGAGCATGGTCCCCATGGCAATGAGCTTGATCTCATCCCGGTTCAGTCCCCGGCTCATCTGTGACGCCTCCCTTCCCGACAAAGAAAATGTACCAAAGATGCGGCAGATCTTCCCATATCTTTATTCTTCATCATCCTCATCTTCATCCGGAAAGAGCATGGCCTCCATCACTTCCGGGTCACTCATGTAATTTGCGATATTGTTGATCACCTTATCCAGATATCCATTCTCTGCCATCTCATCCATGAGACTCTCGAATACATCCTCAAAGGTTTCTTCCAGGGCAGTTTCCGGATTCATCACAGCGATCACCGTATGGAAAAACTTTGTAAATTCTGACTGGACTACACCGTCAAACAGGGAAACCATCTCCTGTTCCTCATCCTCATCTTCCACCGGGATGTGCAAAAGAAGAGCCGTCGGGATTCCTTCTTCTTCCCGGAATGCTTCCGTATTTTCCAGGAAATCATGCAGCACTTCCGGACTCAACATCGGCGCCATCAGAGACTCCTCCGCCTCTACGTTTACCGGATAATAAAAATAATCCTGAGACATCATCATCTCCATAAAATACGGGCTGGTCACAAACAGTCCTGTCACCAGATCTTCGTGCGGCACTTCCAGTTCCACAGACATCTCTTCTTCCTGATTCTTTTTCGGCATATTGTCATTGGAATATACTTTGAATCTATCTTTGTTACTCATGTTCCTTATCCTCCTTTAAAAATAAAAAAATTCCCGAACACTGCCATTATAACGGATTCGGGAAAAATATGCCATATAAATTTGGGATTTGTAAAGGTGGAACAGGTTTCTCATATAACAGACGATGCCATTCGTTCTCATACAGTTCCTCCCGACTCGACCCTCACTCGGACTACAAGTGTTTTTTGATCGGCAGTGAGAAACCGCTTTGCATTTTCTCCAGATTATTGTAACCTATCATTCAGACCGAGTGAGGGCCGAGCAGAAGAACCTGTCTGTGCTCCAGCGTCATCGTCTGTGTTACAAGTTTACATTTCTTATCACCGCGACAAATCCTTATTATTCTACATAATACACGCGTTTTTCTTTTCTCGGTGCGGCTTCTTTTGCCGGTTCGTCGGCATATCCCAAAATGCAGTGGCCGATTCCCTCGTAGTCCCCTTCGATGCCGAGGCTCTTTAACAGCTCTTTTCCTTCTTTCTGCTCAAATTCCTCTTTGGCTCTGTGAATCCAGCAGCTGCCGATTCCCAGGTCATGGGCTGCCAGCATCAGGTTCGCCATGACGAGGCTGCCGTCATACAGATAGGTCGGTACATTTTTATCGGCAAGTACGACCAGCACAACCGGCGCACCGTAAAACGGGTCCGTTCCGTCCGCGCCCATAATGCCTGCGTTGAGTTTTGAGAAACGGTCTCTGACTTCTTTGTTGGTGATCGCAAGGATGATCACCGGCTGCCGTCCCATACCGCTTGGAGCGTAAAGACCTGCCTGTATGATCTGATCAATGATTTCCTTCGGAACCATGTCCGGTTTATATTTACGCACGCTTCTTCTTGTCATCATTTCCTGAATGAAATCACTCATTTTACATCCTCCTTATAGGTCGGTACACAAAAAATGTACCGTTTGTCTCATCCATGCTGTCGGATAATTCCGGCAGCATTCCATTGTTGTCAGAATTATTATAATGGATTTTCAGAAAATGTTCCAGAGAAAATTTTATATGATAGCATCGTCTTTTAACGTCTCCACAATGTTCTGCCGGCATATCTTCCCGGCCGCCGCCATGTACGCGATCGCCACAACGGCTGCCGTCACCGCCAGTAAAAGGAGCACCGGCATCCACGGCAGATGTCCCAGCAATTCCCCGGCAGTCACCGGAGCCGCATGAAGCAGCAGAACAGTCACCGGTATATCAATCAGCAGTGCCAGAAGGAAAGGTCTTCCCACAATGAACAAAGCCTCCATAAATAACATTTTCTTTATTTCGTCCGGCGACACGCCGATGGATACATAGCGGGCAAATTCTTTTTTCCGCTGATAAATCTGCCCCAGCGTGGTGGACAGAATGCCCGCGATACCTACGCACGCGAGGATGCCCGCCAGCACGCCCATGACGATGCGAAGTCCTTTTCTCGCCGACGCGTCCGCCTGCTCATCTTCCAGGCGGTTTTCCAGAATATATCCGTTCTCTGTTCCACCGGATTCTGAATTTTCGGATTCCATATTCCCGGTCTCAAAATTCCGAACCCCGGGGTTCGCAGGTTCCGGACTCGTAGATTCCGAATTCACAGACTTGAAATTATTTTTTCTTGAATCATCTGATTGCAGAATAGACGTTGCGACGCCTGCAACGGAAGACTCCATTGCATCGCTCTGCTGTTTTGACAGATTGCCTTCTGTCCGCAGATTATAATACATTTCTTTTGTCGGGCTCAGACCCTCGATGCCGGAAAATGCAGTCTGCGAAATGACCAGATTCAGTGCCTTTTGTTCCAACTCCTCACGGATATCCGGGATGGTATCTGCAAAAGCGTCATAGTGCAGGGAAACTTCTCCTTCCCCGGACGTTTCGCTCTCCGCTTTCGTTCCGGCGTTTTCGCCAGACTGTATACTTCCGGCGGTTTCGTCAAGCTGCACGCTCCCGGCGGCTTCTTTTAGAAACGGAAGGTACCGGCGGTTTTTATAGTCGCTGTTTTTGTCATCCCAGAGAAGATTGACGGCGACGACTCCTGTATCCGAAGAAATGTTCCGGGAGGCACAGTATTTCTGAAAGCTCTGGTCATCCAGAATATAAAAATGCGCGTCCACCTGCCATGCCGTCTGTCCGGACAGTTGCACCTGTTTCGCATCGCCAAGGAGCGTTTCCGGTCCCTCTTTTTGCAGCTTCTCACCAAGCATCTGCTCCGGCACGGAAATTTTTGTATCCACAAGCCGGTAGGCAATGACCGATTCTATCCCCGGCAGTTCCCGGAGTGCGGTCAGTAAAGAGTCTGTATCTTCTCTTTCTTTTTCCGATGAGGGATCCACAGTGAGCATATAATCCCAGGTATCCCGGAAACGGGCAAAGTACGTATGCTGTGTGCTGAGTCCGGATATGGTTTCCCCGCTCAAAAATAAAAGGAATCCCAGAAAAGAGAGAAAAAGTGCCAGTCCCGCCAGACGCATGGATTTTCTTCTTGCATACAGAGACTTCCTTGCCAGCTCTCCGTACACACCGAAACATCTGGATGTGAGACGGAACGCGCGCATCTTTTTGATCTCCGGTCCTTCCTCGCCAAAAATCGCTTCCATCGGCGACAGACGACTCAGCTTTCGCGCTGGGATCCAGGCGGAAAGCAGTATGGTAAAAAACGCTGTTCCGAGAGAAATCACAAGAACCAGAATGTGATATTCAAAGGCGACGTCATACTGTATATTCAGATGCATGTCCCGGCCCATGGCGATCACCCGGCGGATAAACAGCGCGCACAGGCCGACGCCCGCTCCAGTTCCCGCCAGCACAGGAAATGTACACAGCACAAAGGCTTCCTGCAGCAGAAAGCTCCGGATCTGTCCCGGCGTGGCGCCCACACTTTTCAGTATCCCCAGCTGGTGGATCCGGCTTCCCATGGACACGGCAAAGGCGTTATGCAAAAGCAGGATCAATGCCAGGCAGGCAAAAAACAATACGATCCCATACAAAAGAAACAGCGCGCCCGGGGCTTCCTTTGCCACTTGTCCCGCCGCCTGCTGCTTACCATAATCTGCCCAGAGATTATAGGCAATACTGCAAAGCAGGGACAGGAACAGCGAAGAGAGAAAAGCCGCTCCCGCCAGGAGCGCGCCCGATGTTCGATTTTCCCAAATGTACCGAACAGAAAACTCTTTCCACATGCGACTCCCTCCCCTCATCGATTCTTTTCATCAGAAACAATACGCCCGTCTTCCAGCCGTATGATCCGGTCTGTCTGCAAGGCGATATTCTCGTCGTGGGTGACAATGAGGGTGGTCTGCTTCCACTCCCGGTTGGAATATTTTAAAAGTTCCATGATTTCCTGACTGTTCTTCTGGTCGAGATTGCCCGTCGGCTCGTCGCACAGAAGGAGCGCCGGCGCGTGGATCAGCGCTCTGGCGATGGACACCCTCTGCTGCTGGCCGCCGGAGAGCTGCCGGGGCAGATGTTTCTTCCTGTCAGCAAGCCCCAGAATATGAAGCAGACGCTCCAGATATTCCTCGTTGATCTTCTGCCCGTCCAGCCGGAGAGGAAGGGTGATATTTTCCACCACATTTAACACCGGAATAAGATTATAAAACTGATAGATCAGCCCCACCTTTCTCCGGCGAAAAATCGCCATCTCCTTCTGGGAGCGGTGATACACTTCCCGCCCTTCCACAAAAATCTTCCCGCCATCCGGACGATCCACTCCTCCGACAAGATGAAGCAGTGTGGATTTTCCCGAACCGGACCGTCCCATCACAGCCGTCATCTCTCCTTTTTCCATCGTAAAAGATACATCGTCAAGGGCCCGTACTTCCGTCTCCCCTTTTCCGTAGATTCTCGATAAATGCTCCACTCTTAAGATTTCCATATCCTGCCTCCTTCACCAGACTGGTCTGCTGTTTTTACACAGTATACCATTCTTTTGGTGACAGCCCCGTGACTTGTCAGTGACAGATCTGTCACATTTCTCTCCGGTAAAATCGAATCTCAAACTGCGCGCCGCCTTCCCTCCGGTTCCTCGCCTGTATCGTGCCGTTTTGCAGGTGAATGATCTTCTGCGCCAGGGCAAGACCGATGCCGGCGTTTTCTCCCACGCCTCTTTTGAATGTGCTTCCGTCATGCGGCGCAGATTCCTCATCCGCAACCGCTCCGGCTCCGGACACAGTCTCCCCATCCGCAACCGCTCCGGCGCCCCGGTAGAATCGCTCAAAAAGATGCGGCAGTTCTTCTTCCGGTATCCCGGCGCCGTTATCCGCGATACAGATTCCTGTATAAATCGGATTCCTGGCAGCACGGATTTCTATCCTTCCGCCGTCAGGCAGATGTTCCACACAGTTTTTCAGTACATTTCCCAGGGCTTCCACCGTCCAGGCAAGGTCGCCCTGAAAGCAGGAATTTTCCTCCACATTTATCTCTATGGCGATATTTTTCAGTTCCGCCGGAATCGCCAGCGGCTCCCACGCCTGATCCACCACTTCGCGAACCGACACAGGATCCCTTTTCAGTTCCACTGTGCCAGATTCCAGCCGGGCAATTTTTAACAGCACGGACACCTGCCATTCCATCCGGTTTAAAAGTCGGCTTATCTCCCGGATATACTCTTCTCTCCGGGCGTCCGGCAGACCTTTACGGTAAAGCCGCGGCACGATCATCCGGATGGAGGTCAGCGGCGTGCGGATCTGATGGGACACATCCGCCAGAGACTCTTTGAGATGTCTTTTTTCCTTTTTCAGTTCTTCCGCCTGCTCTGTAAGCCGCAGCGTCATCTTTTGAATCTCGCTGGACAAAAGCGCCAGCTCCCCCTCTTCGTCGGGGACAAACTGAAGCGGGCGGGGACTGTGAAGCAGATGATTTAATTGCGCGGACAGCGACGAGATGGCCTCATACCTTTTCTTCGTCCCTTTCCAGAACAGACCGCCCGCCGCCGCGCAGACCACAAACACATAGACCGCCGCCGTCCCTCCATAAAGAAATGCCGCACCAAAAACAGCCGCTGCGGTGAGTCCCGCCCAGATAAAACCCTGTTTTTTTATTTCCGGATTTCTCCACAGCCACATATCTTTTTCTCCCCTTTCTGCCTTCTGTCTGGCTGATCTTTACGAGCAGCCTGTTCTTTCACCTGACTGATTCTTCTGATTGTCCCTCTCTTGCGTCTGACTCTCCGTCCGACCTATCCTTCCATCCGATATCCCAGGCCCCGCACCGTTTTTATGAGAGCCGGATGCGCCGGGTCATCCTCCACTTTTTCCCGCAGCCTCTTGATGTAAACGGTCAGCGTATTGTCGCTCACAAAATCACCCGCAATATCCCAGATTTCTTCCAGCAGACGATTCCGACCGAGCACTTCTCCCTGATGCTGGAAAAAAATCAACAACAGCCGGTACTCCAGCGGAGAAAGATAGATTTCCTTTCCATTTTTCTCCACGTACGCCCGCTGTACATCCAGAGAAAGATTTCCGGCCATGTATCGCATCTGCCTTTTTTCGCTGCGGCGCAGCACATTTCGGATTCGCGATACGAGTTCCATGGGGCGAAACGGTTTTGTCACATAATCATCTGCTCCCAGGTCAAATCCCGTCACTACACTGGCCTCATCGTCCATGGCAGTGAGCATGATGACCGGTATATCCCGTTCCTTTTTTATGGCGCTGCAGAGAGAATACCCGCTGCCATCGGGCAGCATGAGATCAAGGAGGATCAGGTCGGCGCCTCTCTCCTCCAATATCTCCACCGCCGTCTTCCGGTTCGCGGCCGCGCACACCGAAAAGCCTTCCTCGGTCAGAAGAATACGCAGATTTTCCACGATCTCCCTCTCATCCTCCACGATCAATATCTCTGTTTTCTTATTGACACTTCCTTCTTTCATATGTATTCCCGTTCCTTCCCACCGCACAGCCTTTTAGCATCCTGCCAGGTTCTTTGCAGTCTTTTACCGTCCTGCCTTTTGCGTCCTTTCACTGACCCGGCTCTTTTTTTTCCCGCACAGCTCGTAATAGAAAATGTATTGCTGAATCACTCCCTGAAATCCCCGGTACCTCCGGTTTGGAAATCCCCGCTTGTAGTGCTGCGCCATCGCCTGTTTGATATGTGTATCCATGGGAAATGCCTGCAGATGATGCAGTCCGAACAGGCAGATACAGTCCGCCACCTTCTCTCCCACCCCGAAGAGCTTCAGCAGTTCCTCTTTCGCCTTCCGGTAGGACATGGCGCTGACCGCTTCCGGATCAAACTCGCCGTTTACCACACTGCGCGCCGCGCGCACCACATATTTGCTGCGATACCCCAGATTACACTCCATCAGCGCATCCTCCGGCAGACCACACAGCGCCTCCGGTTCCGGAAATGTATAATAATATGTATCATCGTCTCCGCTTTCTGACGTGAAACTGCCACCATCCGCAGCTTCGCCGTTTGCAGTCGGATGGCCGAAATCCCCGGGAACCGCCCGCTGTTCTCCGTACCTTTCACAGATATTTTCAATACACCGGCGAATCCGCACGATGTTGTTCTGCTGGGAAATGAGGAAGGAGACGATCATCTCCCACAGATCCTGCCGGAGAATCCGCATCCCGGAGCCAAAGGCGATGGCACGGTTCAAATACCGGTCATTGGGATTTGCCGCCGCCATATAGGCGGCATAATCGTTATCTACATCAAAATACTCTTTCCAGAATCCAAGAAATTCTTCCTCACTGCAATAAAAACGGGTTCTGTCTCCTTCCTGCTCTATTTTGATATACCGGTCTTTTGCCAGAACCACATATACATTATCCTGCATTTTTTTCATACGAAAACATTGTCCGGAATCACAGATCTGTTCCAGATTGAAATGTTTTATCTCTTTTTCAACCATAGTTCCTCCCTTATTTTTCCCGCAACCATAAACGCCGCCCATACCAGGCTGATGCCTGCCGCCACCGATAACGCATACTGCGCCGCCGTCACGCCGTACTCCAAGGCAGCGCGCCTCTCTCCTTCCACCAGACGCCGCATGGCAAAATACAGAAGACGCCCCGGCGCGGAAGTGGCGATGGCGGGCAAGAGCAGCACCGTCGCCGGAACCCGCAGGATTCTTGCCAGACATTCGGCGTACGCCGCCGTCACCATGGAAGACAGCAGGCAGGGAAGCATCCTCCCTCCCACGGTCTCCTGCACCGACACAAAAAGGATCCGGTTCATCAGTCCGCCCAGGGCGGCCGGAATCAAAAGTTCTTTCCGCAAATGAAACAACACGCCCAATCCCAGCGGACCGAAGAATGCCGCCGCCAGTTCCAGAATGTCCTGCCGCATGCTTTATCCCTTCCTTAAAGTAAAATCTGCAAATAGTTTCCCGCACACCATCCATATGCGTCTGTCATGCCTGTCAATATGGCATACATATCAATATATCATCCAGATTGCCGCCATAAATCCACACGCCAGCGCTCCGGTCCAGATGAGGCTCTCCGTGAGCCGCATGACGCCGGAGATCGTATTCCCCGCCAGCACATCCCGGACAGCGTTCATCAGCGCCAGTCCCGGAATCATCAGCATCATATCCCCCATAATGACCCGGTCGTAATGAAACCATCCGGTCAGACGGGAACCAAGGCAGATCAGCGTTCCGGTGAAAAAAGAGCAAAACACATAAAATGTCACCTTATTTGGGAAAAATCTCTCAAAATGTACCTGCAAAAAGCAGATCAGCGGAGAAAACAGAGCCGCTGCCAGCCCGTCCGCCACTGTCCCGCCAAAATACAGGGCAAAGCTGCCCGTGGTAATAAGGCTGCCCGCATATCGTTCCCGCACATTTTCCGCGCCTTTCCAATGATGGATCGACATTTCCAGCTCCGGCAAAGGAAGCGGGCTGCCGCAGCAACTCCGGCTCAAATGATTGAGCGCCTCCAGCCGACGGAAATCATTCTTCGGCGCGCCGGATATCCGGCGGATACCGTTGACCCGTATCCTGCCCGGAAACTCCATCGCCGCCATAATGCTGGCGGTAATAACAAACACATGGCATTCCACAGCCCCGTACGCCCTTCCCATGCGGGTCAGAGTGTCCTCCACCCGCTTGATCTCCGCCCCTGAGGTAAGGAGCATTTCCCCCATATCCAGAATAGTATACAAAAGGCGCTCTGCCTTCTCCTTTCCGGGTTTCATGACATGACACTCCTTTCCGGCTGACGGACTGTTTTTCCGTCCATTTGCGCCGGAGACATTCCGATGCAGTATGATGTCGGTATGATGTATTTCATATTCAAAGGGTATTGTACCATAAAAAAACAGCAGATATACATGCTTTTATGTATATCTGCCACTATTGTATTGTTTAAAGTTCCGGTTTGTCTGTCCATACCGCCTTGTTTAAAATTCCGGTTTGCCTGATTTTATCGTCTATCCCTCGTAGCGCAGCGCGTCGATCGGTTTTCCGGAGTCCGATCTTTTGTCCGCTCTGTGACTGACACAAGCATGATATTCATGATACCAATGCCGCCTACCAGCAGGGAAATGCCGGCAATTCCACCGAGGAGCAGTCTGATCCATCTCCTGGCACATACTTTCAACTCCTTTCGCTGTCTCCTTTAACTGGCTCACACGTGCCGCCAGTACCTCGCTGTACATCTCGTCGGCGTCCCTGCATATTCTTATAATCTGACTGGACTACGCTTTCCACGACCCGCAGCCCTACCTGCCCCATGATGACCTGTAGGATATGCTCCACACATTCCTTCTCCCTGCATACGTTCCGCATAAATGTGTCGGACATCAGTGTAAAATCACGGATGATCTGCCGATACCTGCTGTAGCGTTCATCCATGCCCTCTCCCAATGTCGCTGTTTCTGCCCTTCTGCTTCTGTGGTGCCGTTGAGCTATATGGAATTTTGGGAAAGATCTGGGGGAAAATGTATGCACAGAGATTTATGTCGATATTCTCTGAAAATACCACAGTTCCATCCCCAATACCCACACATCGTCCTCCCATCTCACAGACGGCGTTTTTCGCGCACATGCCCTTGAACCGCCGGCCTGTGAGCAAGGACATGGCACAGACTGCGGAAAAGGCATGGGTGCGGAGAGGGGAAAAGCGAATGTCTTGTGCTTGCACAAAAGGCTGAGCTTTTTACCGAACCGAAAAGGCGTCAGCCGGGAACCGCTACGAGCGGTTCCTCCCTGCTTTCTCTATATACCACATATGTCCGAGTGAGGGCGTCGGCGGGCAAAGCGGCATGGGTGCCTCCGCCGTCGTCTGTTTGACATCTTTCTGTTTCCACCGCTATCTTGACATAATATACCCACAGGGGGTATAATCGCAATATACCCCTATGGGGTATAGAAAGGAGATTTATATGAAAAAGATTATCGAAAAAGCTGAAGCCTTCATGGAATTTGGAGGAATCAAAAAAGATATTATATTCCTTATTTTAGGAGGTCTCTCCCTCATTGTCAGTCTATTCAACCTGATACCCCTTCCTTTTGACGCGGCATGGATTGCCATCATTCTTTGCGGTATACCCATCATAATGGAAGCGATCATCGGGCTTATTACCGCTTTTGACATCAAAGCCGACGTACTTGTATCTTTGGCTCTGATTGCTTCCGTCTGCATCGGTGAGAATTTTGCCGCAGGCGAAGTTGCTTTCATTATGCAGCTGGGCGCGCTGCTTGAAGATCTGACCGTTGCAAAAGCAAGAGCAGGTATTGAAAAACTTGTACACCTCACACCACAGACCGCGAGACTAATTATTGACGGTGCAGACAGGATTATCCCTGCCGAACAGGTGCAGGTGGGCGATGTGATCCGCGTTCTGCCTGGTGAGACCGTTGCTGTCGATGGCATTATTATTTCAGGGCGGACCTCTGTAAATCAGGCAGTCATGACGGGGGAATCCCTCCCCGTTGATAAAGCGGCAGGTGATGAAGTATTTTCTGGTACTGTGAACCAGTTTGGCGCTTTTGAAATGCGAGCCACAAAAGTTGGCAAAGACAGTTCCATCCAGCGGATGATACAACTGGTTCAATCCGCGGATGCGGGGAAAGCCAAAATTGTCGGGCTTGCAGACAGATGGGCAACCTGGATCGTTGTCATTGCCCTTTCTGCCGCAGGTCTTACCTGGGCAGTTACAGGCGAAATCATCCGGGCTGTCACCATACTTGTTGTATTTTGTCCCTGTGCATTGGTCCTCGCGACACCAACCGCAATCATGGCAGCGATTGGAAACGCCACAAAACATGGTTTCCTGGTTCGGGAGGGCGATGCCCTTGAAAGGCTTTCGGCAGTCAAAAAGATCACATTTGACAAAACCGGCACCCTCACCTACGGCACTCCCAAAGTCATCGCTGTAAAGTCTGTGTCTGATTTCACGGAAGAAGAAGTGTATACATTTGCCGCCTCGGCAGAACAGATGAGCGAACATCCTCTCGGAAAGGCGATTGTTTCCTGTTACGGGAAAAAACCTGTTTCCTGTGACAGTTTTAAAATGAATCCCGGCGAAGGTGTGATCGCAGTCGTTGACGGAAAGATCGTAAAGGCAGGGAATCTGAAACTTCTGAAAGGAACTGCAATTTCTCAGGCAATTGCAGCAAAAGTAGATTCATATCTTAATGAAGGAAGCACCGTCATTTATGTTGCTGTTGACAACGCCCTTGCCGGGTACATTGTTCTTTCCGACACAGTAAGGACAGAAAGCAAAGATATGATCGCCGCGCTCAGCAGTATCGGCGTCCAGCCTGTTCTCCTCACGGGGGATCATCAAAATGCCGCCGACGCCATTGCCGGTCAGCTTGCGATCCGGGAAGTGCATGCTGACTGTCTGCCCGAAGACAAACTGAACTATATCGGTTCATATCAGGAAAAGGGGGATGCCGTCTGCATGATCGGCGATGGCATCAACGATGCCCCCGCACTGAAAAAAGCAAATGTCGGCATTGCGATGGGCGGCATAGGCAGCGATATCGCGGTAGACGCCGCAGATATCGCCCTTGTAGATGATGAAATCCGGGAGCTTCCGCACCTTCTGGCACTTTCCAGACGAATGATGACCACAATTAAACTGAACCTGACTTTCTCCATGGCTCTTAATTTTCTTGCAATCACCCTAGCCATCACAGGACTGCTTGGGCCTGTAATCGGGGCTTTAGTACATAACGCAGGCTCCGTTCTGGTTATAATCAATTCAGCTCTGCTGCTGTCCTGGCATAGAAAATCCGACAGAAGCCATGCGGGTATCCTCGGACGCCGCCTATGAGGCGCTTCGCTGTCAGATGAAGACGAAATTTTTTCTGTAAAATGTAATAACCTTTTTCACTAAAAAACCGAAGGGACTGATTTCACACAGATATCCTTCGGTTTCTTTACGGAAATGCACTTTAAACAAATTTATTCAATTCCTCATTACTATACTTCAAAACTATCCGGTTGGCAAATAAAAAAATGGGGATTTGTAAAGGTGACAACAGGTTTCTCATATAACAGACGATACCATTCGTTCTCATACAGTTCCTCCCGACTCGACCCTCACTCGGACTACAGCCGTTTTTGATCGGCAGGGAGAAACCGCAAAGCGGTTTCAGCTACGCTTTACAGGATTAAAAAGGTCTGCTCCTTCGTGCAAGCACGGGAGCCATCCCTTTTCCAATCCTGCTCCCTGCCGTCCACAAGTCTTAGATAGTCCTCCCTCACAGCTCGCGGTCGGAAACTGTATGCAC
>DSLMC04103__coassemble_286_pt1 | contig 63626 bp, 61 predicted proteins | sample DSLMC04103__metabat2_low_PE_013 | metagenome-assembled genome bin DSLMC04103 | reverse complement strand
ATTGCACGCAATTCTTCTGCCAGTGAAAAAATCAATGTAAGTTTGAAATTTTGTCCGCCAAATACAAGAAAATCCAAATCACTGTTTTGATTCGCCTCATCTCTCGCATAAGAACCGAACAAATATATTTCGTCTACATGATATTTTTCAGCGATAGGTTTTACTAACGCTTTAATGTCAGTTATCGTAAAAATTTTATCATCCATTTTCTGGAACCCTTTCTTATATTTTAACATTTCGATTATAGCAGTTTTAAACGTGCCATTTTCTCTTCAAACGGTTCACCATCATCTTTCTGTTCTTCAATCCCCACATAACGTCCCGGTGTCAGAATATAATCCTGCTTTGCAATATCTTGCAAATCAGCCACAGCACAAAAGCCTTTTACTTCTTCAAGCGTTCCATTCTGATAAGATTCAAAAGTATCCGCCAGCTTCTGTATATCTTCATCGGAAAAATCTCTATGCTTGCGGTCGACCATATGCCCCATCTTACGGGCATCAATAAATAGCGTCTTACCTTTCTGCTTTTTACCCTTTGTAATAAACCAAAGAGTAACCGGAATAGTAACACTATAAAAAAGCTGTGTTGGCATGGCAATAATTCCTTCAATCAAATCATCTTCAATTATTTTTTTGCGGATTTCACCTTCACCGCCGGACTGGGTGGAAAGTGCACCATTAGCCAGAACCAGTCCAATTTTCCCGTTTGGCGCAAGGTGATGAATCATATGCTGAATCCAGGCATAGTTGGCATTGCCCGCAGGTGGTATCCCGTATTTCCATCGTACATCCTCTAATAATTTTTCCTGATTCCATGGATGATAGTTAAAAGGCGGATTTGCGAGAATAAAATCTGCTTTCAATGTTGGATGTAAATCATTTGTAAATGTATCTGCCTGATATGGACCAAGATCTGCATCAATACCGCGAATTGCCATATTCATCTTGGCCATTTTCCATGTATCTGCATTTGCCTCCTGTCCGTAGACAGAAATTGCCCCACGTCTGCCTGAATGTGCCTGTATAAATTTTGCGCTCTGAACAAACATACCACCTGATCCACAACAGCAATCATACACCCTACAATTATCAAATGGTTTAAGAATCTCAACAAGTGTTTTGACTACGCTGGATGCATTATCTATTACAGTTCCTATTTCCGGGGTATGTGCCGCTGAAGCTATCGTATCCCATCTTGCCTCTTTTGGCACAAAGAATACGTTTTCCATCGTATAAGCATCACGGTCATCTTCAAAGCCATCTCCTTCGTTCAACAGTTCCTGATATCTTCTTTCAAAAGCCGCTGAAATGTAACGTAAAAAAATAAGACCTATGATTACCTTTCTGTACTCTGCTGCCGGTATATGTCCCCATAAGACACAAGCCGCATCCCATAAGTGTTTTTCAAATCCTATATTGGCATTCGTTTTTTCAGCCATTTAGTTTTACCTCCGTCATATAACATACCCACAAAGTTAATTGTTAAGGTACAATTCATTATTTATAATAATACAATAAAAAACAGTCGAATACAATCATCCGATCCGACATTCAAACTGGATACAGGATTTTATAGTCAGGAAAATCTGTTCTTGTCTTCTATCCTGTAAATAGAAAGCATCCGCTCCTGGTAGGCGGCCCGCTTTTCTTTCTGCATACATTGTTTGATCTCCTGCAATTCTTCCAGATAGATTTTTTCCAGTTTTTTCAGACGAAAGTCTTCCAGCACGGTATCGGAAAGATATTTTTCATACCATTCCACCTGATAATTCCATAAAGTAAGCTTGCTTCCATACCGCTCTTTCAGGTTCTGGGCGATGAGCAGACCTTCCGGGTCAAAGTCTCCCGCATAGTGAAATGTATGATTCTCTTTTAGCAGATCAAGAAGAATCAGGGTTGCAAGACCCGGCTGTCCGCCTGCACAGACGGCGGCGCATACCGGATACTTTTCTATGACAGAGGAAAACACTGCCGGATTTTCCAGTACGTAGACGTCTTCCTGCTGTGCATTGGCACGACACAGATTTCCCAAAGTACGCAGTGTGATCTGTGCCGGTTCATTTTCCTGAAAATATCCTTCCAGTCCCCTGTGGAGTTCCCCATCATTTTTCCAGCCCCGGATGCCATATGCCAACGTCATATTGGACAGATCATCTTTCAGAATGCCCGCCTGAAAAAGCAGACGGTTTTTTTGCTCTGTCTCTGAGAGAAGCGCAGGTTCTTCCACAGGATCATTCCGGGAAAAATAATCTGAAAGAAAGGCAAGGAGCAGTTTTTCTTCTGTTGTGCCGGAATCAAAGCTATGTGGATTGCCGGAAGCTTTCGCCGCAAAAACCGCCAGGGAGCACATGTTCCTTCCGCTTTTTATTTGCAGGCTCTTTTTATCCTTGCCTTCTTTCCAATCAATCTCTCCGAATGTGGTACTCCTATGACGCACGATGGCAGGGAGCGACAGGCTATTGATACCGTTCATCACCCGTCTTGTGATATCCCGGAGTTTTTCCGGATCATCCCGGTATTGCCGCCGGAAGATATAATATCCTTTTTTATGCTCTTTTAGCACTGTTTCCAGCCATTTTCCCCCGATTGTTCCTCTGTATGCGGCTATTAGTTCCCGAAAAAATGTTTCTCTCTGACGTTCGTCCCGCTGCCTCTCTTCCTTTTTTGCGATCAACGGCTCGCCGAAATAAGCTTCCAGAATACTTTCCGGGGGTATTCCGGCAAATCGGCTTTCCGCCAGGCTGCTGCAAAACTGTTTTGCCGAAATGCTTACTCTCTTTTTTCCCTGATAATCTTTGCGAAAGAAGCCTCCAAACACACGTTTTTCCTCTTGTGTGAGGTTATCAAGAATCACTGTTCCTCCTAAATAGCCCAGACTGGCATATTTTTCTCTCAGACCCTCAAACAATTTCCGAAATGCCGGCCGTTTCCGAAAATAGTCCAGACATTCCTGCAATCGCATGCTGTCCTTTTTTGTATCCTCCATTTTTTCTCCTTGTCTGACTCTTTTACTGTGTTAATAATGGTAGATTTGAAAATTACTTTCCCGTCTCCATGATTTTTCTTTTTCCGTTCCAGGTATAGTGAATCACAGATACATATTTGGCGTTCTCCGGTCGGATCAACTGATAAATAGCCAGCGCCGGAACTGTGTCATAGTCTCCCCACAGAATCTGGGAGTTGATCATAAAGTTGAAGTCAAATTCCACCATCAGACGGAACATATCGCGAATGTTTGTCTCATCGACTCCGGCAAAGGCCTCATCCAGCGAGATCAGCTTTGGCGCGTCCGGGCGGGCGCCGGCATATTTGGCCACCACAGCGGAAAAGAGCGGAACATACATTGCCATGGCTTTCTCTCCGCCGCTGAATGTAAAGAAAACCCGGTCGGTAAGCTCTTTTTTCTTTTCTCCTGTTTTCTGACACTCAATCTGAAATTCAAACCATTTCCGGTAATCCAGGACTTCCCGCATGGTGGCATGGAAGGACTGCACCGAGCCGGATTCTGTCAGAAGGCGTCTCGCTTCCTCGATTTTGGAACGAAAATGAGCCGAAAGTTTTTCAATCTCTTCTCTCCGCATGATCTCCACATCTTTTTCCAGAAGCGCCACCAGTTCCCTGGTATCCAGTTGTTCTTCCTTTTCCGCCCTTCTGCTTTTCCATCTGAGACTGAGCTTCAATCCGCTGGAAGTCCTCATGGATTCCATCAGCTCGTTCATCTTCGCCACCCATCGTTTGCTGGCCTGAATCTTTGCCCGTATTTTCTTACTGATGGTATTGGCGAGGATATCTTCAAATAACTCCCGATCTTTCTCGCTTAAAAGTTTGGACAACATCTCTGCGTCGGCGTCCATTTTCCCCAGCAGTTCTTTAAATTTTACAGAAGTTCCGCGGTACTTCGCCGTGATATCGATTCTTTTTGCTGTAACTTCTGTAAAGTCCGTATCTTCATCCAGTTCTTCAAACAGCGTATGCAGGGTGATGTGATAATCCAGCAGATATGCCCGGTTCTGATGATACACTTCCTGTAGGCTGCCAAAAAGATCGCTCTGTTTCCGGCTGCCAAAAGTGCCGGCAAAAGCAGCGCATATTTTCTGCGCCTTTTCTTCTATGGAAACGTCCTCTTCTATGGAGGTGTGTCCTTCTGTAAAAATGTGCTTTTCTTCCGGTTCTGCCTGCATGTCTTTTACATACCCCAGTCTGTACTCTTCCTCGAAAATCTGCTGATATCTTTCCTTTTTTTCCAGAAGCTGTAATCCTCTCCGGGCATTTTCTTCGCTTTTTTCTCTGAGATTCTCTCCTTCTTTTCGCAGATCCGCCTGACGTCCCACGGAAGTCTCTCTTTCTTTCGGCAGACTTCCAAGGCGCAGCAGACAATAATCCAGCCTTTCCCGAATCTGTGCGTAATCCGTCATGGAAAGCTGCTTTCTCACCGAGACAAGCATTTCCTCCAATTCTCTTTCTCTGGATAATATTCTTCCTTTTTCGTAGAGAATATCATCCAGATCCCGGGCGAGCTCTTCCAGATATTCCTGCTGCATCTGCATATACCGCAGGCTGTTTTGATACCGTCCGTGACTGACCTGTATACTTGCCAGCGATTCTTTATATCTCCTTAAAGCCTCCAGAGCGTCAAGAAACACATCGAGCCTTGGCGCAAGATATGCTTTTTTACAGATTTCTCTGGCCTCTATCCGGACATTATCAAGCTCTTTCCTCTGTTTCTCCGTCTCCTCCTGCCATTTGCGTACATCGCTGTTTCGCTGTTCCAGCGCATATTCGCTGTCCGCGCAGGATTTTGCCGCGGTTTTCAAATCGTCCACCGCCGGAAAACGATTCCACTCCTGCCGGAGTGTTTCCATACGCCTGCGGTTCTCCTGTAACGCTCCGGCAAGTTCTTTATCCTTTCGGGAAAGCTCCTCACAAACCACCGTCCATTCCCTGATCTTTTCCTGACGGTAACGTTCTCTCGACTGCGCTCCGATAAAATGTGCCGTATACTCTTTTGTGACAGTTCCTTCCAGTATTCCGAGACGGTACCCTCCCGTGCTCCTGATCCATGTATTTGGCAAGACAGGCCGGCCGTCTTTTGTCTGCCCGGATTCTCCTGCATCCGGCCCACCGGATGGAGCGCTTTTCCATCCGATGGAAGATAATGCCCGCGAAATACTCTGATACAGCAGGATATCATTATCTTCATTGTCAATCTGCAGCACTTCCATGAGGTTATCCCTCACTGTCTCCACATCGCTGAAAATGTATTTATCACAAAGACCATCTTCCATGGCATAAATCTCATCCCGATATTCTTCTGAGACGACCAAAGCGTCCAGCACTCCCATGGATAAAAGAGCTTCTTCCAGTCTTCCCCGTTCTTCCTCTTTCATCTGCTCCGCGAAATCCAACGTCTGGTAGAAAGGAAGATATGGGATTCCCTTTTCCCGCAGCCACTCTCTGCTTGCTTTCACACTGTCCGGCCGTTCCGGCTCCGGGTCTTTTAGGCTCGTCCACTGGGCAAGTTCCGTCCGCGCTTCTGACAGATGATTTTCCACATCTTCTTTCTCTTTTTCCAGCACTCCTTTTTCTCTTTCCAGCCCACGCTCCATCTCAAACATTGTATTTCTTGCCGTATCCCGGATTTCCGAGATGTCTTTTCCCATCTCATATTCTTCGATGCGTCGGGACATTTCCTGCATCACAGACGTATCCGGATGAAGCACAGCATTTTCTTTCTCCCAAAGGTACATTTTCTCTTTCAGCTCTGATTTGATCTCGTAAAGCAACGTCTCAAACTGCTGAAATTCCCTCTCTGCCTGATTTCTTTTTTCCCGGGCCTGTTCCAGTTCTACCAGATATCCATCATATTTTCTCTGTTGTTCCCTTTCTTTCAGCAGAATCTTCTCACCGTTTTCTACCTTTGCCATGTATTCTTCCAGAAGCCTCCGGTGAGTCGAAAAGGCAGGGAAATCCTCCCGGGCCTCACAAAGTTCTTTTTTGAAAAAAGCAAATTCATCAAAGGGAATCTCGCCCAGCTCTTCTTCCATCTCATAAAGCTGTTCTTCAATATCCGCCCAGTTTTTTTCTGATTTCTCTTCTTCCTCTCTGATTTTTTCTTCTGCGTCCAGACGTTTCTCTTTCTTTTCTTCTTCCTGGCGCTCCTTCTGCTGCCGTTCTTCCTGTTTTGCCGTTAATTCTTCCGAAACCTTTATCTCCTGTTCCTTCAGTTTTGCGGCGTCACTTTGATGCAGGCTCTCCTTTTCTTCTTTCAGGATATCTTCTTCTCTTTTCAGTTGTTCGTAATGTTCCTCTTCCCGATGAACTGCCTCCACATTTTCTTCCTGCTTTTTAAGAAGCTCCTCCCCATACTTCCGGGAATCCTCATAAGCGCGGAAAACATCCATAAATAGAAGTGCTTTGTCATAAAGGACAATCTGATTATATTGATCGTACACCCGCTCAATCTGCTTTGCCGCATGGATTCCCTCCTTCAGCGTATCCAGATTGGTTTTCAGATTGTCCATATTTTCGATAGCTTCTGACATCGGACGCAGATCTTCTTCGGAGAGAGTCTGGAGGGAACTGCTCAGGATTTCATTGATCACTGTGGGTTTGAAGTCCTTGGACAGTTTCGGCGTGCGAAGCTGAATCAGAAGATCCAGCAATTCCCTGTATTCTCCCTGTGTCTCAAATCCAAACAACAGCCGGTTGACAAGACTGGCATATTCGCCCTGGGTTTCCATCACCTTTCCGCCATCACCGATTCTGTATTTCAGTTCCCCCTTGGAGCAGGTGATCTTACTGCCGGTGTCCTTATATAGATAAATGTCTTTTCCCACCCGCCGTCCGTCTGTAATACAAAAATACCAGGATTCCAGCTTTCGGTTCTTTCTGGCGCGGATTCCAATCCCCAGAGTAAGATACTCCTCACTTTGCTGACGTTTCAGCTCCATGTAAAGATATCCGGTGCGCTCCTCCCGCTCATCTCCCTCTTCCAGAAGATAATTTTCCATTTTTCTGGCCCGGGAACCAAAAGGGTCCAGCCGCTCCGGCCGCATATTTCCATCTAAAAGAAGCGGGATAAAACTCTGCATAGTCACGGATTTTCCGGAACCGTTGGCTCCACGCAGCAACATCCTTCCGTCTGAAAATGTAAATTCTTCCTCATCATAATACCAAAAATCCAGAAGCCCCACCTTATTTAACTGCCATTTGCCATTCATATCCCATTCTCCTCACACTATCCTCTTTCACGCAACATTTTTCGTTCAGTCTTTTTTCTTCCCGAACCTTTCCGGTTCCTTCCCTCGCTCTCATTCGACGGCCCCCTGAAAATCTTTTGGGTATCGTCCGATGATCTTACCCGCTACCGGATTGATCATCACCGTATCTTCTCCCATCTCTATGAGCGACAATTCTTCCATATAGGCGCTCACCGCCCGGTAAAACTCCGCCAGGGTCATTTCCCGGTACGTTTTATTAAATCCGCCGCCAAACTTCCTTTTACATTCTTCCACCAGCCCCTGAAAATTCTCCTTCGGCATCCGGATTCTCTCATCTGCCGGCACAGGAATCTTCCCTTCGTCCATATATTCCTTTAAAAGCTGATTGAAGAGCAGCACGATATCCGACAACGTATTCTCCTCCGGAAAGCACCGTCCCAGATGGCAGTCGTTGTGAAGTATCAGAAACGCTCCCGCGCCATGGACGTGAAGCTCACAGTCAAACAACTCTGAAAGTTCGCCTTCCACCATATTTCTGTAATTTCTCACATAGGCAAAATCCTCTTCCGTCTCCTTCCTGCGATACATTCCCATGGTCATCAACAGTCTCCGGTACACCCTCTGCCTTCTCACGATTCCCCGGTCTTCATCCACATCGATCCATTCCGCCTTTTCAAAGTCTTCGGGAGCAGTATACTCCATGATATCGGTGGTAAAATTGCGCATAAAATATTTTGAGACGCCGGTATTTTCATACAATACTTCTCCACCGATGTCTCTGGCGAAATCTTCTTCCTTTCCGTCATTCACATCCAATATTCCGCAGGCCACGCAATATTTCAATACCTTGATCAATTGCCTGCGATAACGGTAAATGGTCCAGTCAATCTGCTCCATCCTGCACTGGCTCTGAATATATTCCGTCAGCGACGAGAGTACAAATTGTTCTTCCGTCTCTTTATCTTCCAAAAACATGAGTACGATGCAGAAAAATACATATTCCATAGGCTCCCTGAAATCCTGAATACCCATCCAGTTTTCCGGCGCAGCCGGAATCTTCTCCACCTTGATCAGATAAGGATTCACGATCAGCTGATATCCCAGCTTTTCATTGAGAAATTTCTTTTCTTTCCCCGATGCCAACTGTTCTTTTATCTGATAATACAGTTCCCTGTCCCTTGCTTTTAAAATCCAGCGTCTTCCAAGCAACACTTCCAATGTCCGCATTTTTTCCCCTTTTCCTACTGTAAAACTACTTTATTCAAAAATCAGCGTATACGCCGGCATCCACAGATTGCCATCCGTACATTGCAGCATACAGTATTGTTTCACCTGTATATCCTCGATATGATACATCTGCCCATCCTCCGTCTTTGCCCGGTGACTTTTATTTTCCAGCGCTTTGGACAGCCATAACAAAAAGACATCCCGCACCGCCGGTTCTATTACCGGCAGACTGTCAAAAACCAGCCGTCCGTCTTTAATATACGTTTTCCACAGTTTTCTTTCCTCTTCCTGCCGGCGGATGGTTTCCACTTTCAGCGCCTCTTTTTCTTCCGTATGATCGATAACTGCGCTTCTTCTGGCCTTTTCTCTGTAAGATCTGACCCGGGGCCGCAAAGTCACCACATGGGGATTCTCCTCATAGATGCCACTGTTGATGCTGTCGGTCTCTCTTCGGAATTCTCCCTTCAAATGCAGCGGTTTTTCCATTCCAAATACCATGGCAGACAATCGGTGGGCCTCGTGAATATCTCTGCACCCATAAAATAATTCCGAAAGCTTCCGGTATTCTTCTCTCCGATTTGCCCCCTGATTGCTCATCTCACTGATCCGGGTGGCATAGCGGGTGATCTTCCGGATAATATCGTTGGTCGTATCAAAAACCTTTCCCGCTTCCGACTCCCGTCCTCCGCTGCCGGAAAACCATTCCAGAATACTCTTCCACCGACCCCGGATATTCTCGGACAGCAACTTTTCATTCACGGTCTCCAGCCTCGGGATCGACAGCTCGTATTCCGTCTCTTTTGCAAGAATCCGCTCCACAGCCGCCACATCTGTTTTTTTCAGCCGCTCCTCAATGACAGGGACATGCATCTGAAGACTCTGTACAAAGGAACGAAGATATTCGATCAGCCTGTCCTTAAACAACAAAAACTCCCGGGTTTTCATCATCTCCTCAGCCCGCACACTGTTCAGTTCTCTCATATAGTCCTGATAATTCTGATTCAGCCGCACAAAATCCGTGGTCAGCCCATCCCACCATCCATGGACCTTCCCTGCTTCTTCCCCGGCGATTTTCTCTGTCTTTTCAAGGGCTGCCCGAATCCGTTCCAGCAAAGACGGTTCCAGCGAGGATCCCTCAATAAAAAGATTCTCAATCCGCAGAACCATTCGCTCAATCTCCACGGAAATCTCAGAGAGCTGATACCGAAACTTTCTGCTCTTAAACTCCTCAATGGACGTTACCTTTCTTGTGTCCTGTATGGTAAGAAGATTTCCCCACTCTTTGAGCGCCGTCAGGTCCTGCTGGCATTGTTCCATGGTGTAATCAGAAAACTCCGGATTTTCCTTCAACTCTTCATATACTTCTTCCTGATACATCCAGTATTTCAATTTTTCATACTGCAAATAAAAAAGCCGCATGATGGGGCGATACCTGTCTGTATTCTCTACATTCAAATATTTCGCCTCCAGCATGGGCTTTCGCATTTTATCCTGAATTAACATTATTTCCTCTCCCGCCTTCATGTCGAATCGTATCATTTTCATTGTATCCCAAAGAAATATACTGGTCAAGGAAAGTTTTTACGATCGCAGTCGTGGTGGGGCATGGGAATCATTCCCCATTCGGTTGCGGTATTTCTCTGTCAAAGTCCTTCCAGAATTCCAATACGGCTTTTTCGTATTCTTCTTTATCGAGCACATAGCTCATTCCATGTCCGGCTCCCGGAACGATCAACAGTCTCTTTTCTGACGCACATGCCTTATAGTTTTCATAGGTCATTTCCACTGGCACAAAGTCATCATCCGTCCCATGAATGAATAAAACCGGCACTTTACAGGCAGTCATGGCATCGACACAGGAATAATCTTTAGGCCCGATCTGTATTTTGGAACGGCAGATATCTTCCGCTATCGAGCTGACCAGGATGTTATATCGAAGGTTCAGCCCTTTTTCCACAACATGTTTCCAGATATCATGCGGAGATGTGTATCCACAATCCGCAATGATCCCGCACACATTGGACGGCAGCTCAAATCCGGCTGTCATAAGGACAGTGGATGCACCCATGGAGATACCGCACAGATAGACTGGAAGACTGCCTGTGTCCTGCCGGTTTACCCATTTGATCCAATCAAGGCAGTCATAGCGTTCTGTCAGACCGAATCCCATATATTCCCCTCCGCTGTTGTTCTGCCCTCTCTGTTCAGCAAACAGGACATGGCATTGATTTTCATGAAAAAAATCTGCGATCAGACCAAAATCTCTCGTCCATGAGGAACGCCAGCCGTGCATTGCGATGATCACCCGTCTGGCATCGTCGCATTTCCACCAGTGCCCCACCAGATGAATCCCATCGTGGGCAATGATTTCCACTTTCTCACATTCCTTTTTCTCCAGCTCTCTCGCGGCCCGTTCTCTCTCCACCATGAAATACTGGATTTCCGGAGATTCCGGCTCTTTGCCAGTATCGGCATCAATGGTGTTTTCTTCTCCGCGGTCCAATGCGATCGCCACCAGCTTTTTTGTGATCTTATAAGAAACGATTCCTGCGGCAGCGATCGCACCGGCGATCACTCCTGTTCCTGCCAACAATTTTTTTAAATTCCTCATCTAACAATCCTCCTGTATTTTCTCTATTCCATAATTCTTTAAATAAAGAGTTTTATAAAACCGGAAGCGCCTGATCTTTGGCTGGATCATGATGTATTTCTCGTCCTGTCTCTCGTACCCGTCTAAATATTCCGGTTCTCTCTTTCCGTTGATCACGACATAAGAATGACTACTTTTTTGTTCTTTGATATAGTTCTCCCAATTATTCAGCAGAGACTCTGAAATCATTGTCTTTTGATACCGGTGTATTATTATGAACAGCGACATCAGATTCGATGGCGGTATCTCATTTTTTTCAAGCATCTCCGCTTCCATCTTTTCCAGTTCTGTCAAACATTTCAGCGCATCTTCATTTCCTTTTTTCTTTTTCGGTCTTATATAATACATTTTTTCCCGTATTTTTGAAAAAATGCTCCTTTTTTTCTTTTGCCTCCAACGACAGCCCCTATCATCTGACCGTCCAAAAAGGCGGCTTCTCCATACGCGAAGGTCAAACTCCTCTCTGCCGCTGCTCTTGCTAAAATATCCGCATCTTTTTCCTCTGTAAAAAATTCATCATATCCTTCCTGTCTTCTTAAGAGACGGCTTAATTCCTTTGTATCTCTTCTCTTTAATTTGCGGATTTCTATGTTCTGTTTCATCGCTCATCTTTCCCTTTCTTTTTTTCCTGTCATTTTGATATGCCACGAGGTATGCGGCCATGCATACGGGAACTGCTGCAATGATATCCAATACCGAGTGTTGTTTTAAAAACACGGTCGATATGGAAATCAAAAATGCAGAAATTCCAAAAAATGTTTTCCAGCCTGCTGTGTTCAGGCTCTTACAGTCCCACCCGCAGAGCATGACCGCCACGGAACCGACCACGAATACCAGATATTTCAGGTGCTCAAATTCTGGTGTATTTAATTTGTTCAGCCGAAACCTGCGATAATCCCTCGCTTTTTCTTTCCACATAAACCGTATCCTTCCAGCAAATTTTTGACATTTTGAGTGCCTCCATAGATTCCAATATCTTTTTTGCGCCATCTTCCTTCCTGTATTCCTGCAGCGCTTTCACCATCTCTTTTTGTTTGTGTTCCGACTGTAGAATCCTGATACATTGATCGGCCAGTTCTTCGGGAGAGTCCGTGAAAACTGCTCCGCCTTTTTTTACAAAATATTCGATATTATATTGCTCGCACCCCGCTACCGCATTGATATATGCCATTGGCAGTTTCTTCACCGCCGCCTCTGTGATGCTCAGGCCTCCCGGTTTCATCAGGCAAAGATCTGCCGAATCCATGTAGAGAGACATCTGTTTCGTATACCCTGCAATGTGAATATTCGTTGTATCCGCATACTTTCTTTCCAGTTTTTTCTGCAGTTTCTGATTGGTTCCGCAGATAACCGATACTTCCATATCCTCTGACAAGTTCTGACAGAGTCGTCTCACCATCTTTTCCATCGGCCCGCATCCCATACTGCCGCACATGACGAGAAGATGTTTGTGTTCAGCCCGGATATCCAGCAGCCGCTTTGCATCTGCTTTTTCTACATTTTTATAAAAACTCTTACACACCGGGATTCCCGCCGCTACAATTTTCTCCCTGGGAATCCCGCCCTCCACAAATTCTTCCGTTAAGGATTCATCCGGAATAAAGTAGATCTGCATATCGGTTGCCTCCATTCCGGGATGGCGGGTATAATCGGTCATGATCAACGCCGTTTTCAGCGCAAGTGAAAATGTTTTCTGCACATGGGTCAGCATGATTGCCGCGAGGACATGGGTACAGATCACGGTATCAAATGCACCTTTTTCTATATACTGATACATCCGCGAGGCTCCGGATGCCAAAATCCTGTGTATCAGAGATTTTTCCTGAAACAGCACCGGGTGCTTTTTGCTGTACTCATAACCCCATCGAAACAGCCACGGCATATGACAGTATATGAAACTGTGTCCTTTTTCCACCCATCCTGCGAATCTCTCTGACACAAAGCAAAAAGCGTCTGCCATCGTACAATCTATATGTTCCCTGTCCAGATATTCTTTTACTGCCCGGGCGCAGGAATTATGTCCCTGTCCGGTACTGCAGCTTAAGATAAGCACTCTTTTCATCGATTTCCTCCTGTTTTTCTTTTCTCTCTTTTTCCTTTAAAAATTCCAAAATCTTCACCAACTTCGGACGGTTATACCTCTGGATCAGACAATACGGAAGATTGCCCAGCGCATAAAGAATCGCTGTGCAGATTCCTCCCGCCCCGTCCCACAGGAACAGGCATCCCCATCCGGCAAAACACAGAATGCCGTGAATACATTCGGCGATACAGGTCTCCACGATCATCCGCTCCACCTGTTCCTTGTGAAAATGATGGGGGAGCTTTTTTGACGGCAGGATGCCCGGAAAGATTTTGCTCATGTCCGGAAATTTTTCTTTCCATTTATAAATCCTGATCTTGCGGTAAATGTCCCCTCCCTGTTCCAGCTTCCACAGACGCCAGGGAAATTGGTCATAATGGAACCATTTTGGCGGAAGGATACGCCCCAGCAGAAAAGCTGATACTCCTAAGATCACCAGATAACCGATGCACCTTAATAAACCGTCCATTTTTTCTCCTTATTTTTGATGAAAGATCTCTGTTTTTGTACATTTCCGATACAGATAGCATACCTTTGTTTTTTCAACTGAACTTCAACAGAACCTCAACATTTGTTGACATTTCGTTACCGTTCACAGCCAATCCAAAATGTAAACAGTAATGATATTTCATTTCAAAAAGAAAAAGCCAATAAACTGCAGATTTCCACAAATTCATTGGCTTCTCATTTATATAGCAAGTATTTCATTTTCTTTTATCACCGGAAGAATCACAAGGAAGCGGCATCCTCCTGTCCGGCAATTTTCCACTTCAATTCTTCCGTGATGGATGAGCAGGATCCTGTGCGCCAGCGCCAGACCAAGCCCGTTTCCTTCTTCTTTGTGAGCGGTATCCGTCTGATAAAATTTCTCAAAAATCCTTTTTAATTCCGGCTCAGAGATCCCACATCCATGATCTCGCACAGAAACAAGGATATTTTGTTCGGAGGCGGTCAACCGGATTCGTATGCTTCCCCCTCTGGGACTGAACTTGGCGGCATTGTCAATGAGATTCAGCCAGACATGCATCAGGAGCGTCTCATTTCCGATATAGGAAATGTTCTCCAGCTCCGCCTCCAGATCGATCTCTTTTTCCGCCCACTTGGTCTCCAGCGCCAAAATCGCCTGCCGGATCTGTTCGTCCAGCCGGAACTTCTCCTTTCTGACCGGTATCGCCTGATTCTCTATTTTGGACAAAAGAAGAATGTTGCTGACCAGACCGGAAAGCCGTCTCACATTGTATATGATCTTGTCCGTATACTCCGTCTGCTCTTTAGTAAGATGCGGATTTCCCTGAAGGAGCGTCGCATATCCGTCTATGGCGCTGATGGGCGTCTTGAACTCGTGGGAAACGTTAGATACGAAGTCCATCTGCAATGTCTCTGTCGCCGCCAGCTCCTTGACCATCAGATTAAAGTCTCCATACAATTTCTGTATCTCGCTTAATTTGCTGCCTGTTTCACAGTTTCACCACCTTGTACCCGACGCCCCGGATGGTCACGATCCGGAAATCCGGATTCTCCCGAAAACGCTCCCGGAGCCTTCCGATATGGACATCGACGGTATGGGTGTCGCTTTCCGCCTCATATCCCCATATGTCATCCATGATCTGCTGTCTGGTAAATGTGCGCCCCGGAGAAGACGCCATCTTATATAAGAGCATGAACTCCTTTTGGGGCAGTACGCAGGAACTGTCTTCCGTGATGACTGTCAGAGAATCCAGTAGCAGCTCCGTACCGCCCAAAACCAGCCTTCGCTCATTGATCATCTGCGCGCGGCGCAGTAAAGCGCCCACCCGCAACACCATCTCATTTACATTGACCGGTTTCACCATGTAATCGTCCGTACCCGAGAGAAATCCTCTGCGCATATCGTCAAAGGCGTCTTTTGCCGTGATCATAAGGATTTTTCCAGCGCTGCAAGCGCCTCTTCCCCGTTCTCCACACCTTTCACATAATATCCGTTCTGTTCCAAAACACGCTGAAAAAGATGTCTTAATTCATTATCATCTTCTACGATCAAAATGTTGAACATTTCCATTTCTCCTGTAATTTTCATTGATCAGTGCACAGAACAAATTTTACAAAATGCCCTGCTCATGCGCGAGATAATCTTTGGCGTCTTGTATGAGATCATCCTCTAATCCAAGCCGCCTGGATATGGCAAAAGCATTACTGGCGCCAACTTCGCCGATCATTAAGCGGTAAGTCGGACTTAATGTCTCCACATCAAATTCACAGCAGGCATTCTGAACGCCATCTGTGGTGAGTGCAAAGTTTTTAATCTGCACATAATGGGTTGTGGCGAGAGTGCGGATACCGCGCTTATGAAGCCTTGAAAGGATCGCCACTGCCAGGGCTGCGCCCTCCGCGGGGTCGGTGCCGGAGCCCAGTTCGTCAATTAAAACAAGGGAGTCCCTGTCTGCAAGGTCCAAAATGCGGATGATATTCGTCATATGGGCGGAAAAGGTACTAAGGCTTTGTGCAATACTTTGTTCATCGCCTATATCGGCAAATACTTCTTTAAATACAGAAAGTTCGGAACCTTCCAGGGCAGGGATATGCAGCCCTGATTGCCCCATCAAAGTCATCATACCGACTGTTTTCATTGTCAATGTTTTGCCTCCCGTGTTGGGACCGGTAATGACAAGCATATCATATTCACCGCCCAGCTCAAGTGAAGTTGGCACAACCTTTCCGGGATCAAGCAACGGGTGGCGGGCCTGATTCAATTTGATATACTTTTTCGTATTAAATGCTGGGGGCGTTCCGTTATAGGATTCCGAAAACCCGGCTTTTGCAAAAATAAAGTCAAGGTCGGTCAAAATTGAGTAATCTTTCCGCACATGTTTAAGCTGCGCCCTGACCATGTTGGAGAGGTCATCAAGAATCACTGCGATTTCTATCTTTTCCTGATATTGCAAGTCCTGGAGTACTGCACTTGCTTTCGCAACGCTGGAAGGCTCAATAAATACTGTTCCACCTGAGCCGGATTGACCCTGAACAATACCGGAAACTTTATTACGGCAGGCATATTTTACTGCCAAACAGTAAGCGCCGTTTCTCTGACTGATAAAAGTATCCGACAAGTAGGGACGGTATTTCCCGCTGACAAGAGTGCGAAGCTGTCCTTGAATACTGTCCTCTGTGTTTTTCATCTTCTTTCGGACTTTTTCAAGACCGAGGCTTGCCGTATCAAAAAGCTCCTGATTGTTTTTTACGCACCGTCGGATTTCTTCCTGTATTTTTTTCAAGGGAGAAAGCTGATTAAATCTTCCATCAAGCAGGTCTTTCTCTTCTTCGGGAATTTCACGACAGCCATAATCTTTCGCTTTGCCCGCTGCGTCAAGCAAGTCATATACCCTCAAAAGGTCAGCGGCCGAAAGGGCATTTCCGTCTTCAAGACTGTCAAGAACACGGTCAAGATTTGTAACTTTGGCAAAAGATGGTTTGCCCTTATGCCGTATACGCTCTCTGGCAGCCGTTGTTTCGTCCATTAAGCGATTGATTTTTTCAATTTCTGTTTCCGGCATGAGACTCCGGCAAATCTCACAGCCGGGTGTGGAAGTTGCGAACTTCTCAAGCATCTGCCGGATTCGGTCATATTCCAGTATTTTAAAAATTTTTTCATTCATTGTCTTTTTCCGATTGAGGGGTACTTTCCTCGATCTCCTCCCTAAATCGTTGCATGTATTTTTCCAGCATGGAGATATATGCCTGCACTTCCACAGGGTCTGTGTCTTCCATCGCCCGCTGTTCCGCTTCAAAAATCCATCTGACCTTTTCGTTTCCGTATTTTTTCCCATCTTCCGTCAAATGAATGATCTTCCGGTTGCGGCTTCCCGGAGAATGTTCCAAAAAGACAAATCCCTTTTTTACCATTCCTGAGACAAGAGAGTTGATCGTCTGCTTTGACAGAAAAAGACGCTCACATAAATCCTGTTGAGATAATTCCTCCTCCGTATTCAGTAAGGCAGACCATATATCCACTTCGCCGTCAGAAATGTCCGATTTGTTCGCTGCCATATGATAAAGAGAATTCAGCTCCTTTATCTTGTGATTGATCACATCGATCATTGCCCTTACCTTATCATCCATAGTAATCTCCTTTCAATATCCGAATTCGGACATTAAGCATTATAGTCCGAACTCGGATGTATGTCAAGGATCTTCCTGTACATCCTCGTGAAGATATTAATAGCATTAAACGGAAAATCCTTTTGGTCTGATATACGGTTCTCTTGTTTAAGGCTAACAGAGTATTAAAATAATATTATTTACAGTGCAAAAAATAATGTTACTATGGGATACATAAAGAAGTGCAAAATGTCCGAACAAAATATTTTATTAGACTCATATGGGCAGGAAACTGTGGATACTATTTTAGAACGTGAAATAACCCGCTTTGAAGAACTAGCTCAAAAGAGCAACCGCATCAAAGAGCTGGAATCCAGACCTATGGATAATTAGAAGAGGCAGGTGTGTGATACTATGACGGCAATCAAGGAAAGGATTATCGGGGCTGTGTCCCTGATGAGTGACAAAGAAGCAGAGGTCTTTTGGAACCTCATCCAGAACCGCTATATTATTTTACCAAAAAGCTGGGATGATATCGAAGAAGTTGAACCTGATGAGATTGATCTCCAGATGTTAAAAGAGATTGAAAATGATCCAGATTGTCATTCTTTCGTATCTTCCGAAGAGGCAATGAAAGAGCTGGGCTTGTAACATTTTCTATTCCCGTTTTATGTACGGCAGTCGCTGTATAAGTCACAGTGATCGGCGTCACACCAAAGCCGGCTTCTGTGATCACATCCGCATTATAAAGAGCCGCCAGATCAAGGCTGATCTCAAAATCACAGGCATCTTCCGGATTCTGCGTGAGAGTGTACTGACTGTCGTTTAATACTGTTTCTCCAATTTTAACGTTGTGTTTTTCTCATCAAGAAAATGTAATGTTTTTTGTAATATTTTGTCCGATAAAGTAAAAAAAACGGACAGGATCTTATCCTGTCCGAAATCATTTTCTATTTACTTTTTATCAGATCAATTTTTAAGAAACACATATTTTTGCAGCCGCGCGAAGGCTTCCTCTATCCGGCTCATCGGAGACGCCAGATTCATGCGGATATGGCAGGCTCCGCCGAAAGGTCTTCCGTCCTGCCAGCCGACGCCCACGTCCCAGCCTGCCCGGAGCAGTTCTTCGATGGTCATCCCTGCTTTCCGGCAGTATTCCGTGCAGTCAAGGAAAATCATATATGTCCCCTGCGGCATGGTCACATCGACGCCTCTAAAATGTTCTTTGATGAACGTAACGGAATAGCGCGCGTTTTCTTCCAGCACCGTCCGCAGTTCATGAAGCCACTCGCTGCCCTCCGGCTTGTAAGCGCCGATGAGCGCATGCATGGAAAGAACGTTCATCTCATTATAGTGTGTGGCATCGCCATATCGGGTGATTCTGTCCCGCAGATAACTGCCGTAGATTACATGAAAGCTGCCGATCATACCGGCCAGATTGTAAAAATGTCCTCCGTCTTATTTCTTCTCCCCTGACACTTCCCCGCCGGAAGCAACCTTCACCATACACTCTTTCCGGTAAAAGGCCACGCCGTACTTCATGATATCCTGATACCCTTCCTGCCGAAGCCCCTCTTCATATTTCTTCTCCTCGATCTGTCGGAGCGCCTCGTCACATTTCTCTTCCAGCCCCTGATAAGTTTTTGATACCTTGATCTCAATGATGATTGCCTTGCCCCTGACACTTGGGTAGCGCACCAGGATATCCGGCCGTCCGCAGCCCGACTCCCGGTTGGACTGGACGATATAGTTCCCGATGTGCTTTAACATCCCTGTCAGGAATCCGTGATAATAGCTCTCCTGATAGTCGTAGAAACTGATCGTTTCCATCAGGTTTTCCGACAGGATCTGCGCCATCCGCTCCGTATCTCCGGCGAACAGGCTCTCGTAGAGCGGGGTCAGCTCTTTCTCTTCCGTCTTTTTCTCAAACCAGCGCAGTACCGCATTTTTATAAATATACCGGACTTCACTGTTAGGGATTGCCATCTCCATGCGGATCGTCTCGTCCTCCTGTTCCTCCCGGATCTTTTTCAGATACCCGGTGAAAAACAGGAAGTTCCAGAGGTTATCCTGGGTCGAGTGCATATCGTCATAGGTGATGTCCTCATGGATCGGCTTCGTGATCGTTCCCCCTTCGATCAGCCCCTCGATCTCCTGCCGAACGGAAAGATCAGCATGTTCGATCAGTTCCCGCACAATGCTGTTGGAGCTGGTGTTGGACCAATACGGCTTCGCAAACGTCTTTTTATTTTTATAACAGGAATCCACATAATTGATGACACTCCACGGATTGTACACTTCGGTGTCACCAAACCGGTAGCCGTCATACCATTTCCGCACAGTAGGAAGGTTCTCCAACAAGTCATAGTCTGCAAGCATCTGTTCCACCTCTTCCGGCGTGAAACCGAAATGTTCCGCATACATTGTTGATGTGATGGAGATAATCTTCAGATTATTCAGCCCTGTAAAGATCGACTCCCTGCTGATGCGGAGGCAGCCGGTCACCACGGCAAACTCCAGAAAATCATTGGTCTTTAAGGCAGACTCAAAGAGGGATCGGATCAGGCTGACCATCCTGTCATAAAAGCCGCCGAAATACGCATTCTCCAAAGGCACATCGTATTCATCGATAAGAATGATGGAACGACGCCCGGTGCAGGTATACAGACACTCAGACAAAAACCGCAGGGCATCCGCATAGTCGCTCTCCGAACCTTTCAGATTGAGGATCCTTAAATATCGTTCCTTTTTTATCTCTGCTAATTTACCACTCTCATCAATCTCTTTCCAGTGTCTGGAATACTCCCCCTCGATGGCTTTTCGCATCATATCATAGGACAGCTCATAGGAATACTGCTTCATGGACTTTAAAGAGATACTGATGACCGGGTACTGTCCCATGTGGGAAAGGTACTCTTCCCCGGCATCCATGATCTTCAGTCCCTGAAACAGCTCCGCGTTATCATAATCACCTTTCTCAAAAAAGTACCGGAGCATACTCATGTTCAGAGTCTTTCCAAACCGACGGGGACGGGTAAAAAGATTCACCTCCCCCTTTCTGTCCAGTAATTCTTTAATGTAGAGCGTTTTATCTATATAATAGTAGTGGTTTCTGATTATTTTCTCAAAACTGTCTACGCCAATCGGCAATGGTATCCATTTCATCCAATACGCCTCCCCTGTACATTTCCTCATGTTTAGTAACATGCAGAAAAGAATAGTTTTAATAATCCTGTTTTTTTGAGTATACCACATATCACTTTTCTTATCTATCAAAATCAGAAATTATAATGCAGTTTCTGGCTGATTTTTTCTAATACAACTAACTGAATGCTTACACTGATGCATGAAAAAACCCCTGTCATGACATCACTGTCATACCAGGGGATATCTTTATCGCTGTTTTCCTGCCTTTCGTCTGTCTTATTCTTCATCCGGTTTCTGACCGTCATGCGCCTTCCACTGACATTCGGCCATCTTCATATCCGTAAACACGGCGGTAAACGAAGAGTCTTCCGGGGAGCAGGCATAGATACCAAACTGAATCTTTCCGCCGCCCTCATGCATATGGCAGATGCGCATCTGATCAAAATGCACGCCGTCCGTGGAGCACTCGATACAATAGTCGTCTTCTCTTCTGCTGAACCGGTACCACATGGATTTGATGGATGCGTCAATGACCGTCGTCGCCCAGTCGGAGTATCCGTGGTTGGTCACGACACTGCCCAGGTGCTGGAACTGTTCATTTTCGTATTCGATGGAGCCTTTCACCCAGTTTTCGCTATCCAGATACATGACAATCCCGCACTGGTCAAAACGATGATGGCTGTCCGTGAACTCGGTCTTTACGATGAAGCTGAAATACTTCTCCTCTGTCTCCATCTGCAGAACCGGAGCGTTATCATTGCGGAAATGATAATATGTTCTCTGCCACAGATCAGTGTGCGGCTCTGTGGTGATCTCAATTCTGTTCTCCTCGATTTTGTACGTTTTTGGTTCTCTGATCCAGCGAAATGCTTTTGTGTCCATACTGTTATTCCTCCCATGATTCTCATAGTTTATATCTATCTTATCCCCATCGGGGATATCGTCTTCCTTTACATTTTGTCCCTGCAATCGAGCGCCCGCTGGTACATTCCCTCCACATAAAGAGAATCCAGACTCTCCTCATAACAAAAGACAGGCATATATTCTTCCGGGATATGCCGAAGACAGTCTGACCGAATCCATTTCATACTGTCTTCATCCAGCAGCTCGCCGGTCAGCACGATAATGCCGGGGTTTACGATGGCGATGATCGCCGTCACTGCCTTGGAGATAAACGGACGGCAGGTATCTTTCTTCAGTAAGGAAAGTTCTTCTTCTCTGTCCACATCGTAGGGAAGAAATCCCACCATACCGGCAAACTGATTCTTTCCCTGCAGGACCATTCCTTTGTGTACGCTTGCCGTTCCCGGCAAAATGTGTTCCGGAAAATAGGCCAGCGTGACGATCTCATCCGGGCTCCCGCATCTTCGGTAATAGCCATACGCCTTCAAATGCATATCATTTTCCAGGTGGACGGAAATATGAAAGCGATTCTCCAATGATTCTTTCAGCGCTGCATCTTCCAGCTCAGGAATATCGCAATGCCGCACCACGTCGCCCTCCGCGATACCGGGGATACCGACAACGATCTGCGTGATGGCTGCCTTTCCCCCGCACATCTTTGCCACAGCATCTGCGATGGCGGCCGCATCCAGAAATGTATACCATTCTTCCTTCTGCTCCATCACGCGCCCCGTGACAGACAGGTGACAGGCGAATAATCGTCTCTTTTCTCCATGCAGCTCAAGAAACAGACAAAGGAAAGTCTCGAAATCTTCGTTGATCCGGTAACAGACGCTCTCCCGCCCCACCTCGTGAAGCCGCTTCTTTTCGCCAAGGACTTCGCCGCAGCCTTGCATTTCATTGAGCAGCGTATTGCAGGTCGCGACGCTGAGTCCCGTTATATTGGCAATCTGCTGCTTTGTGTACTCGCCGCCCTGCCGAAGTATTTTTTTGATCTTCAACATATTGAATTTGCGTATATCTGAGGAATCTTTCATATTGTCACCTCTCATTTATTACAATGGTTATAATAACATTTATAATATATGCTGTCAATCCTGTTTTTGTGATCAATAAATTTTTTCTTGACAAATGCACCGTATACACTTATAGTATTAAATGTAAACAAAAAACGGGGAGCTTGCAGACAGGCTGAGAGGAAGTTGTACACTTCGACCCGGAGACCTGATTTGGATAATGCCAACGTAGGGATTAGAAGATGATACTTGCGGAAGATGGCAGATGCCATCTTCTTTTTTGTTTCTGAAAGAATCGGGTGATTTACAACAATAAAATAAGGCAGAGTTTGTGATTGAACAGCAGTCTTTTACTGTCAGGGTGCTATACATTTGACTTGAATGTACAGTGCAGCCGCAGCATAACACAGGTTCATGAAGGGGTGCACCACCGCGGGTGTATACTTTCGTGAACCTTTTTTCATCTCAAAGGGACAACATTTCCTATTGCAAAAAAAGTTCTGCGGCGAATCAGAGGCTGTCGCTTCTTTGCAGGGGACAACGGCCTGCAGGCGAGATCACACGGCCACAGAAAGGAGGATTCTTATGATAAAAGTCAACGGACAGGAAGAAGTTCCGGCAGAAAACCTGACGATTCAGGATTACATTTCCCGACACGGTTACCGGACAGATCGCATTGCCGTGGAAAGAAACGGAACCATCGTGCCAAAACGAGAATACGCGGACACAGTTCTCGAAGACGGCGACCACATTGAGATCGTAAGTTTTGTGGGAGGAGGATGAAAAAGATATGAATACACCGCATGATCAAAAAGATATCTCATCCATCACCCGGACGGTTGCCTGCAAAGAGAACGCTTCTGGTGCAGTTTTCACCGGAGCGGCTCATTCCGGACAGCCCTCTGAGTCAGAGATCCGGGCGGCCCTCGTCTGCCGCCACACAGAAAAAGTACAGAATCTCCTGTCCGGGGCCAGGGTCGCTGTGGCCGGGCTGGGAGGCCTCGGCTCTAATATCGCCGTCTTTCTCGCCCGCATGGGCGTGGAGCATCTGCATCTCATTGACTTTGACCGGGTGGATATCACCAATTTAAACCGACAGCAGTATTTTATTCATCAGATTGGCATGGATAAGACCGAGGCTCTCCAGGAGATACTTCTCGCCATCAACCCTTATCTGACGATTCGGACAGATTGCGTGCGGGTCACTGAAAAAAATGTACCGGCTCTCTTCCGGGATGACACGTATATCTGCGAAGCCTTTGACGTGCCGGAAAATAAAGCCATGCTTGCTGAGGCGGTTCTGGAATATTTTCCGGACAAATACCTCATTGCCGCCAGCGGTATGGCAGGTTACGGGGACAGCAATCGGATCCGCACGAGAAAAATCTCTTCGCATTTTTACCTCTGCGGAGATGAAACCTCGGAAGTCCGTGAGGGTTACGGTCTGATGGCGCCACGGGTGGCGCTCTGTGCGGCTCACCAGGCGAACCTGGTGGCGGAATTGATTCTGAGACAGACAGAAACGAAGGGACAGTAATCCTGCATAAACTTCCCTTTTATCAGAAAGCGGGAAGAATAATAGAAAGGAAAGGACAATACAATGACAAACGATACATGGAAATTAGGAAACCACGAATTTACATCCAGATTTATACTGGGTTCCGGCAAATATTCCCTGGAACTCATCAAAGCCGCCGTGGAGGAAGCCGGCGCACAGATCGTGACCATGGCTCTGCGCCGCGCCAACGAAGGGGGACTTGCCAACATTCTTGACTACATACCGGAGGGAGTCACTCTTCTTCCCAACACTTCCGGCGCCAGAAACGCCGATGAGGCCGTCCGCATTGCCAGGCTGGCCAGAGAAGTCTGCGGCAGTGATTTTATTAAAATCGAGATCATGCGGGATACCAAATATCTCCTTCCGGATAATTACGAGACAATCAAGGCAACAGAAATCCTCGCCAAAGAGGGCTTCATCGTCATGCCTTATATGTACCCGGACTTAAATATGGCCAGGGATATGGCTGCGGCCGGCGCCGCCTGCATCATGCCGCTGGGCGCGCCGATCGGTTCCAACAAAGGACTTTGCACCAAAGAATTTATTCAGATCCTCATTGACGAGATTGACCTGCCGATCATTGTGGATGCGGGCATCGGCCGTCCGTCCCAGGCATGTGAAGCCATGGAAATGGGCGCCGCAGCCGTCATGGCCAACACAGCCATCGCCACCGCCGGTGATGTAAAACAGATGGCCGGCGCCATGAAAAAGGCTGTAGAAGCCGGAAGAGCCGCTTATCTGGCCGGTATGGGAGCGGTACGAACAAAGGGAGCCAGCGCTTCCTCTCCTCTCACCGGCTATCTGAGAGACTGACGTCTCTGCATCCCATACGGGAGGAAATCCGCTTCCGGCTTCGGAGCCCATTTCCTCCGGACGATTGCCAGAAGTTATGTTCAAAAGTTGGAAGGAGCAAAAAATGAACACAGAAACTCACATCAATGAAAGTATTTTAAATGATGAGATCCGCGAACATCAGAAAGAAAACCGCATCGACCACATGACTTATCTGCCGGATATGGAGGACATCGGTTCTGAGGTGATGGATCAGGTAATTTCCGCCATGAACGCCTATGATTATAACATTTACACGGAAAATGACGTACGGCGCGCCCTGGCGCATGATAACCGTTCTCTGGAAGATTTCAAGGCGCTGCTGTCCCCGGCTGCCTTGCCTTTGCTGGAGGACATCGCCCAGGCCGCTCAGGCGGAGACCCGGAAACATTTCGGCAATTCCGTCTGCATGTTCACCCCGGCTTATATCGCCAACTATTGTGAAAATTACTGCATTTACTGCGGATTTAACTGTCACAATCACATCAAACGGGCGCAGCTTAACGAAGAGGAGATTGAGAAAGAGTTTGCCGCCATCGCCAAAACAGGTCTGCAGGAAATTCTCATTCTCACCGGGGAAAGCCGGAAGCGCTCCACGGTGGAATACATCGGCCGGGCCTGCGAGATCGCCCGGAAATATTTCCGGGTGGTCGGTCTGGAAGTTTACCCGATGAACTCCGACGAATACGCTCATCTGCATCAGTGCGGAGCAGATTACGTCACCGTCTTTCAGGAAACGTACAACTCTGACAAGTACGAGACTCTCCATCTGGCCGGACACAAGCGAATCTTTCCCTATCGGTTCAACGCCCAGGAAAGGGCGCTCATGGGAGGGATGCGTGGCGTAGGCTTCGCCGCCCTCTTAGGTCTTGATGATTTCCGGAAAGACGCCTTCGCCACCGGGATGCACGCCTGGCTTCTCCAGAAAAAGTATCCCCATGCAGAGATTGCCTTTTCCTGCCCGCGGCTGCGGCCCATCATCAACAACGACAAAATCAACCCGATGGATGTGCACGAAGCGCAGCTTCTGCAGATTGTCTGTGCTTACCGGCTGTTCATGCCGTTTGCCAGCATCACCATCTCCAGCCGCGAATGTGCCAGAGTGCGGGACAATCTGGTAAATATCGCAGCCACCAAGATCTCCGCCGGCGTCAGCACCGGCATCGGCGAACACGGCGAGGAAGTAAAAGATAAGGGTGACGAACAATTTGAAATCTCCGATGGCCGCTCCGTCCGGGAAGTCTATGACGCCCTGGCGGCCGAACATCTGCAGCCGGTCATGGCGGAGTACATTTACGTATGAGCGCCCCTCACATCCGGCAGACGGAAAACCGTGTCACCATCGCCGTCACCAATCGCGCTCTCTCCGCCCGCCCTTACGAGGAACAGATCGCGCGTATCTGCCGCTTTCACCCGGCGGCGGTGATCGTTCGGGAAAAAGACCTTCCGGAAGAAGAATACGCCCGCCTGGCCGAAAAGGTACTGACCATCTGCCGCCGCTATGACGTGCGGTGTATTTACCACACCTACCCAAAAGCCGCCCGGGCCGCCGGAGTCAAAGAAATCCATCTTCCTCTTCCGGTTCTGCGGCAGTATGCCGCATCTCTCTCCTTTTTCACGACTGTCGGCACTTCCGTTCATTCCAGAGAGGAAGCCGCAGAAGCGCTGCGGCTGGGCGCCACCTATCTGACAGCGGGACACATTTACAGTACTGACTGCAAAAAAGGCGTGCCGCCCCGGGGACTTTCCTTCTTAAAAGAAATCTGCCAGATGTCCCCGGCGCCGGTGTACGCCATCGGCGGCATTCATCTTGGCACCGGCCAGCTTGCGGAAATACTTTCCTGCGGGGCTGCCGGCGGATGCATCATGTCGGAGATGATGCGGATATAACGGGATTTTCGCTTCACACTCCCAGCACCTTCCGGCATCGTTTCCGCACGAAGTAGAAGCAGACTGCCTGCATGGCGATGGTCGCGATCCAGGAACCCGGATACGAGATAAACAGAAAATGGAGGGAGCGGTTCTGCGGGAAGAAGCCGTAGATCCAGAGGATCCGCGTCCCGACCGTTCCGATCACAGACAGCACCATCGGAACTGCTGAGTATCCCATCCCCCGCATGGCGCCCGGGAACAGATCCATGATGCCGCAGAGGAAGTACGGCACCGTCGTGATGGACACAATCTCCAGTCCGCACCGGATGACCTCCGCGTCAGAGGTATATATTCCGAGAAGCTGTGTGCCGAACACATAGGCTCCGATTCCAAGCACAGCGGAGATTCCGGCGGAAAGAAAGATACAGTCCAAAAGTACCCGGTCCATCCGTTTCGGCTTCTTTACACTGTAATTCTGGCTGGTGAAGCTCATGCATGCCTGGGTGACGGCATTGACCGAAACATACAGAAAACCGAGGATGTTATTGGCTGCCGTATATCCTGCCATGGCGATGGAGCCAAAAGAGTTCACGGAGGATTGCAGCAGGGCGTTGGAAAAATTGATGACCGTACTCTGGATTCCTGCCGGGATCCCCACCTGGAAAATGCGTTTCACATAGACTCCTTTGATGGATAATTTTCTAAACCGGAACTGATAACTCCCTTCTGACTGATACAGACAGCGAAGTACCAGCACACTGGATACCATCTGGGAAGCAACCGTACCGATGGCGACACCGGCGACGCCCAGCGGGATCACAATGACAAGCAAAAGGTCCAGCACCACATTTGCCATGCCGGCAAACAGAAGGAAAAAGAGCGGCCGCTTCGTATCTCCCACTGCCCGCAAGACTGCCGCGCCATAATTGTAGAGCATAAAAAACGGCATCCCGAGGAAATAGATCTTCATATAAAGCGTGGACTGCCCGATGACATCAGACGGCGTGTCCATAAGTCCCAGCGCCCAACCGGCCAGAAGAAAACCGACCACCGCCATGAGGACGCCGCTGAGAAGCGCCAGCGCGATCGCCGTATGTACGGATTCGGACATCTCCTTATCGTGACCGGCGGCATAATAGCGGGCGCAGAGCACATTTGTCCCCATGGAGATTCCGATAAACAGATTCGTAAAAATGTTGATCAGCGCCGTGGTGGCCCCCACCGCCGCCAGGGCGTCGCTGCCGCTGAAGTGTCCCACCACGATGATATCCACCGCGTTGAACATGAGCTGCAGGATGCTCGTCGCCATCAGCGGCAAAGAAAAGGAGATCAGCTTATCCATGATGGAGCCATTGACCATATCAATTTCGTATTTATTCTTCTTCAAGTCTCATTCATCCCTTTCCACTAATTTTACACACCGCTCTATCTTACTCCTTTCCCTGCGCCAGGTCAATCCTGATGTGATATGAAAGAAGGACAGCGCCAGCTTACGCTGACTCTGCCCCTTGATTCATAACACTATTTTATACGCACCGGCTGTCCGGGCGCAAGTTGGTTGCCCATGATCTGGCCTATCCGATCAGCTCCAGCACACCCCGAATATCCTGCACGACCGCATCCGCGCCAGCATCCATATACCGTTTTGTCACTGCCTTCACCTTTGCCTTTCTTTCCTCTGGGGAGAGCGCGGCGTATTCTTCTTTGGTCAGTCCCATCTCGGAGCTGCCCTCAATAATCCCGACTGTGAAGACTCCGGCGTTTTTACCCTCGCGGATGACGGAGAGGGTATCGCCCACTTTCATGACCTTGTCCACGCCGGTGACTTTTAACGCCTCCATGTTTTTAAAGATCATGTACGGGTACGGGCGTCCCATATGTCCGGTGGAGTCCGGGCTGAACCAGCAGTCCGGTTTGTAACCTGCCTTTGCCGCCTCTTTTGTGACAATCTCCATCATGGCGTCGGTGTAGCCGGTGGTGGAGCCGATCATAAGTCCCGCGTCCCGGAGTTTTGCAACGGTGTCCACCACATAATCTTTCGGGTCGGAGAACTGATCGAGAATCTTCATGAGACTGGCAGCGAACTTTTCGTGCATCTCGTCCACATCCTGATCGGTAAAGTCTCTCCCGTGGATGCGCTTAAATTCTTCGCGGATTCTCTCCATGGAAAGCATTGTCTTGATGTGGTCCCATTTTAACATTCCCATCGGCTTTCTTGTCTCTTCCATAGTCGGCGTGATGCCATACTCTTTAAATATCTCCATGAACGCCTGTACCGGCGCGAAGCATCCGTAATCTACGGTCGTTCCGGCCCAGTCAAAAATAATTGCCTCGTATTGCATTGTTATCTCTCTTTCTTGTATCGTTCTTACTTGATTATGCCGCTGCTCTTTTAATGTGAAGAAACTCCTCAATGATATCGCACACTCTGTTGATATCTTCCGGATAAATCTCACCGATATTTCCGATGCGGAAGGTTTCTGCGTCGGTCACCTTGCCCGGATAGATGGCGTAACCACGTTCCTTGATGTACTGATACATTTCCTGGAATGTATAGTTTTTGTCGGCCGGGTAGAAAAATGTCGTGATGATCGGACCCTGATGTTCATCGCCCACGTAGGTTTCAAAACCGAGGGCACGGAGACGGCTGGTCAGGAGACGGTTGTTTTCTGTATAGCGTTTGTTTCTCGCCGGGATACCGCCTTCTTTCTCCATCTCTTTTAACGCCTGCGCGAAGGCCAGCACCACATGGGTCGGAGAAGTGAATCTCCACTTGCCGTCGACCTGCATCGTCTCCCACTGGTCATAAAGGTCTAAGGAGAGGCTTCTTGCCTTGCCTTTACATGCCATGAGGGCATCTTTTTTACAGATAATGAAGGAGAATCCCGGCACGCCCTGAATACATTTGTTGGCGCTGCTGATGAGGAAGTCGATGCCCATCTCTCCCACCGGATAAAACCGCTGTATACCGGATTGGCCAGGTCTTTGATGCTTGTCGGCGTCGGCAGATTGTTCTCCGCCATCATCTCTGTGTTGAGAAGGATCGCTCCCTCCTGGGCGGTGATTGGCGTGTAGAGGACGGATATTCTTCCAGCGCATGAGGGTCAAAGGTCAGATCTTTAAACATATTTTGCTGTTCCTGAGCGCTGTCCAGATAGAAGGAACTCATCGTCACCAGATCGGCCTCGATGTTGGTTCCCTCTGCCAGAAGCTTGCCGCCAAGCTCCGAAGTACCAAAGGACTGCACAATGTACTGGCCGGAATACCCGTTTTCGTCCAGAGTGCTCTTCATGGCCTCGATGGCCTCGTCGTCGGCGTTGGTGTACAGGATCAACAAGGACAATACAAAGATCTCGTTAAACTTCGTATAATATTGAAGCTCTTTGATCTTCGTGGTGATGACCATCGTCCTCGCTCCGGCAATGAAGATGACCGCGCTCACCGTCACCATGGCGTTGACAAAGTAATAACTGAATACTTCCAGGATGGTTCCCATGGCGTTGGGCGTCACCACCCGGACGATGGTTTTAAGCCAGGTATCTCCCATGAGCATGGCCGTGGTCTCCCAGGAAGCGTTCATCTTTTCTAGAGAATTTTTGATCATCAGGTATGGCGTCGAGAAGAAATGAATGACGTTACACACGATGATGATGGCCAATGTGTTCTGCAGGGGCGTGCCGGAGAAGATGAGCATGTAGGCGATACCAATTACCATACCCGGTATTGTATTTGTAATGAGCGAAATATTCTCGATCACCTGCTTGACCTTTCCCGGCAGTCTGCTCCTCGCCGTGGTAAGCGCCGCCCCGTAAGTCAGCAGGGATCCAAGCAGCGCGGTGAGCACTGCCACCAGCAGGGAGTTCTCATACACGCTGATGAGACTTCTGTCCGCAAAGACTGCCTGCACATGTTCCCAGGTAAAGTTCATCTGATACGGCCAGTTTTCTACCATCGGAACCGCGAAGATGACGAAGAATACGGAGAGCACTGCCAGCAGGATCAGGCCGCTCAGACCACCGAAAATGATGTCGCGAGGCGCATTTTTGCGAATCTCGATGTTCGATATCTTATTGTAGCGGATATTGTATTTCTCCAGATAATGAAGCAGTGCGATGGTCACGACGGATGGGATGAGCATCAACATCGCCACGGCGGAACCGGTGTTAAAGTTCGGAATGCTTCCGAGCATCTCATTATAAAGCACCGTCGCCACCACATCGTACTCTCCACCCACCGACGCCGGAATACCGTAGTCGGTAAAACATAAGAAGAAGCATTGCACAAAGGAAGCTGCCAGCGTCCCGAGAAGCGGCCGCACGACCGTTGATGCAAAGGTGGTAAGTGGCCTGTCCCCCATGATCCGGGATACTACCGTGAACTTTTTATCAATATACTGCATGGTGTTGGACACCAGAAGGAAGGATATCGGCAGGGTGTAGATCACATAGCCAAGAAGCAGTCCGTTAAATCCGTAGATCTCAAAAAGCCGCCTTCCCAGAAGCTGCGTGATCAGTCCCTGTTTTCCGAAGGAGTAGATGATAGCAAACCCGTAAGTGATCGTCGGAAGGAGCATCGGCACCACCGCCGCCTTTCGGATAAATCCTTTGTACGCCTTCGGGATGTTCGTGTAATGAATCGTGTAGGCCAGTAAGAAGGCCAGGATCGTCGTCAGCACCGCGCTGACCGAAGAAATGATCAGACTGTGTGCAAATGCGCTCATAAAACCATGACTGGTCAGCACTTCCACATAGTTTGCCAGGGAGATACCGCCCTGCTCTTCAAAGGATTTTACCAAAAGCCGCAGAATCGGTATGAGCAAAAATACAGGAAAGAGCGCGATCACGACCACAAAAATCCCTTTAATCTCTTTTTCTTTTCTCTGTGTACTCATTGTTTTTCACCTTATATCATCATGAATTTTTTCTTTATCAAAATACCGGACTCTTTCCCGTTCCGGAATCATTGCTGCCTACATCGCCACCCGGGGTTCCATCCCCTGGCTAAACAGAGTGAAGATATTGTTTTTCTTGATGACAAGCTGATTGAGGATGAATTCTTTGACAAACTCATTATCCGGCGTCTGGATGATCTCATCCGGCGCGCCGAACTGAGAGATCGTACCATTATTGACGATCAGCACCTTGTCCGATAAGGTCAGCGCTTCTTCCGGGTCATGGGTTACGATGATCGTCGTGAGTTTAAACTCTCTTGCGATCTGTTTGATCTTATCTTTGATGGATTCTTTGATAACACCGTCCAGTGCGGAAAGCGGTTCGTCCAGAAGAAGGATCTTCGGTTTCATGACCATAGTCCTTGCCAGAGCCACTCTCTGTTTCTGTCCGCCGGAGAGCTGCTCGATCTTTTTATCCAGATGCTCGCGGAGCCCCAGCAGATCGATCATATCTTCCACTTCCTGCTTCGTGGAGATATCCGGCTTATTTTTTAATCCGTAGGTGATGTTTTTGTAGGCGTTCAGATTTGGGAATAACGCGTAATCCTGGAATACGATGTTAAAACCTCTCGCTTCCATCGGAATGTCCAGCACATTTTTTCCCTGAAAGAGAATCTCGCCCTCATCGGCATCCGTGAGGCCGAGTATCAGATTTAATAAGGTGGTCTTTCCGCATCCGGAAGGACCCAGAATGGAGACAATCTCGCCGTCTTCGATACTTAAATTGATATCATGTAAGATTGTCACTCCGTCATATGATTTTTTAAGATTTCTAATTTCCAGCATAACTTTCTCCTTTTTTAAACCAAACCAACGTTCCGGCACAGCTTTTATGGCTGATTGTCAGAGTCCACCTTCGTCTCGTCTGACAGCCGTGTCCGCTTTGTGAAACAACCGCATGATAACACAGGAATAAAATGCCTTTCTATCATGTTTCGGAGAAAGTTTTGTAAATTAAATGTAAAAAAATTGTAGAAATTCTACATAATTCTCGAAAAATATATACTTGTTTTTATACAAAATGCGATATCGTACAGCTCCGGGAAAGGCTTTATGCAACAAAATCTCTGTAAAATTTTGCTGTCCGCAGCATTCGCCTTTTATTTTTCCGGCGGCGTCTCATAGGCCTGCTTCTGGATCGCCTTGCTGCTCCGGTCCAGAATGGCCGTATATTTCTCATAGTCGCTCAGGAGGATACCGGTGTAGATCATATCGACCACCGCAAGCTGCGACACTCTCGAATAAATAGCGTCCCCGTAAATGAATTGCTGTCCGCTTGTGATCAGAACAATATCCGCATATTTCTCCAGCAAAGTGTTTTCAAAATTGGTGATGACCATCGTTTTGGCGCCCGCCTTTTTCGCCATCCGCATGGCGTCCACCGTGCTGACGGAACAGCCGGAATAGGAGATACCGATGGCCAGATCTTCTTCCGTCAGATTACCCGCGCTCACTGTCTGCAAATAAACGTCAGGGTATGAACAGCAGTCAATGCCGAGATACATGAGCTTTGTCACCAGATCGCTGGCAGTACAGGCGGAATTTTCCACGTAAAACACGGCGATTTTCCTTGCGCCGGTGATCGCCCGCACCGCTTTTTCCAGCTGGGCGGCAGAGATACTTTTCAGCGCGTCCTTCAACTGCCCGATGGCCGTCCCGATCAGTTTGGCCGGCAGCTCCGCGATGGTGTCTTCTCTGGAAATGGATGACCCATAGAGGAAGTATCCGCTCTCCTTTTCGTCTTCCTCTTTTACCAGTTCGTACCGAAAGTCTTTAAATCCCTGATAGCCGAGCGCCCGTATGAACCGCAGCACTGTCGGCTGGCTGACGCCGGCGCCAATGGCAAACTGATCCAGCGTCAGCTCCCGTCCTTCCCCCTCATACTGCAGCAAAAAGTCCGCCGCTTTCTTTTCCGATTTGCGAAGAGAAGAATAATTCTCCCTGATCATAAATTCCAGTTCTGCGTTCATGTCTGTCCTCCTGCCTGTTTTCTTGTAATTTTTCTACATTTTTTGCTTTTTATAAAATGGATTGTGAGAGAAAAAATTTCTTCTATTTTATATAGGCGCATCTGTTTTTTATGGAAAAATCATTTCAAAAGGAAAAGGCTGCCCCATAAAATACACTTTATGTGACAGCCTTCCCTTATTTTACCGCCATGTCACCGGCTGACGCCGGACGGCATAGGGCAACAATTATTTATTATTATGGTTTACAGTCTTATGTACGATCTCGCGCATCTGCGGCCATGTCTCCATGTAGCGCTCCATGTAGAACTGATATTCTTTGTGCGCTTCCATATTCGGGATGTACTCTTTGTCCACACGGACCATGCTGTCCGCTGCATCTGCGAAACTCGAGTAAACGCCGATACCGGTCGCTGCGATGATACAGTCACCCAGACAACCTGCGCTCTGGTTCTCTACGGTCGTATACATTGGAACACCGATGATGTCCGCATGCATCTGCATCCAAAAATCAGACAGTGCCAGACCACCGCAGGCATAAATCTCTTTTACGTCATAGCCGGCTTCCTTCATGCTGACGATACAGTGATTTGCGCCGTAAGCAACGCCTTCGTAGATGGCTCTTGCCAGATGTGCGGTAGTTGTACCGATGGAAAGACCCCAGAACATACCACGGGCTTTGGAATCGGAGTACGGCGCACGGTTGCCCTGGAAGTAATCCATCATGACAAGTCCGTCACAGCCAATCGGCACGGTTTTTGCCTTCTCTGTGATGTAATCGTAGATATTCATATCCTTATTCATGGCTTCCTGTGCCCAGGTACCAGGAAGAAGGTTATTTCTGAACCAGGTAAGGATGGAACCGGCTGCGGTCTGTCCGCCTTCCAGAAGGCTGGTTCCCTCGTACATACAGTTCGGATAGGTTCCGTTTACACCGTTTACATGGAAATCCTGTTCGGAAAGGCCAAGAAGACAGGTGGAAGTTCCTCCGATCAGCGTCATACCGTTTGGACGAACGCCGCCAACGCCGAACATACATGCGTTACAATCCGCAGTACCTTCCACAACGACCGTCTTCGTGCTCAGTCCGAAGATCTGCGCTGCCTCGCGGCTGACATTTCCGATGACTTCGCCGACTCTGTACATATCTTTCGGGAACTTATCAATGACATCGTCAAGACCTACCGCATTGTAGAAGTCTACCGGATATCCGCCATTCTTGTCATCGTAATTCCAGCGGAATGCGGCGATGGACATACAAACGCTCTTCTTTCCGGTCAGTTTCCAGTTTAACCAGTCCTCAAACTCCATGATGGTCTTGGTCTTTGCCCAGTTCTCCGGCTCATGTTTCTTCACCCACATACACTTCGGTACCATGGTGTCGGCACGGAAGCTCGGTTTGTAGAATCTGGTCGCCTCATAATCGTCACGGATCTCATCGATGAAAGACGCCTCTTCTGTTGCACGAACGTCCATCCAGAGGATAGGCGGACGAACGGACTCATCATCTTCGCCGAGGTAAACGAGGGTATTGGTCGTCGCGTCACAGGTGATCGCAGCGATGTTGTCCGGCCCGATACCTGCCTTCTTGATACATTCCGGGATCGCTTTGGTGAGCGCTGCCCACCAGCCCTTGTCATCCTGCTCTGCCCATCCGTTCTTCGGATAGGTGGTCGCGTACTCTTCGATATGATAAGCACGGTTCTGTCCCCGGAAATCATAGAGCGCAACACGCACACTACCCGTACCTGCGTCAATACCCATTAAATATTCTGCCATAATTAGACTCCCTTCTCCGTTATAATTCTTTTATTTATTTTCGCTTCCGTCAGAAAAGCCAAAAATCCAACGGAAACGGAAATCATTTTCTTTTCTCAATAAAGGTTATTCTCTTTTACTGCTCTTCGCTCTCAAAATCAATAATTCTCTGTACCTTGTCTTTGGATCTGCAGTTCGGATCATAAGTGCAGGAAAGATACTCTTTTACGAGACATTTTGCCAGCTCGATGCCGATCACCTGAGAACCCATGGTGATGATATTGGCATGGTTGGAAAGCTCCGCTCTCTGTGCCTGATATACATCATGGATGCAAGCGGCATACGCGCCTTTTACCTTGTTGGCTGCGATGGAAACGCCGATACCGGTTCCGCACACAACGATTCCTCTGTCATATTCTTTTGCAGCGACTGCCTTTGCACATTTGATCGCAACGTTCGCGTAGATCGGATCATCGCTTCCAAAATCTGTCACTTCGTGTCCGAGTCCTTTTACATACTCCATCAACTGCTGCTTAAATTCTTCCGCGTTCGGGTCACATCCAAATACAATCTTCATGTTTTTATCTCCTTTCTATGAGGGGTAAGCCCCGGAAAATCTCCAAAGCCTCAGATACTTATAAGTATACCACAACCTTTGGTGATTTTGTACAATAATTATAGATATTTGCGCATTTCTTTCAGCGAATCGTAAATGCAGGTCGGTTCCACGTCGGATTCTGCCACCGTCTGCATGTCCGCCTCACCGGTGAGTACCAGAAATCCCTTCGCCCCGTTATTGACGCCGGTCGCCACATCCGTATAGAGACGGTCGCCCACGAAGGCCATCTCCTCTGCCTTGTAACCGGTGATCTCCGCCACCATGTCCACCGTCTCCTTCCACGGCTTGCCGAGGAAACGAGGCTTCACTCCGGTGGAATCTGTGATCAGACTGCACATGGCGCCGCAGTCCGGCATAAATCCGTACTCGGTCGGACAATTGGTATCCATGTGTGTGGCGATAAACGGTACTCCGTTTCGCACGTAATGACAGATGCGGTCCAGCTTCTCATAAGTGAGAGTCGTATCAAAACTCTGCACAGCCACATCCGGATCTTCTTTCACAAGGTGGATCCCCTTCGCCTTCCAGTTCTCCTCGAGAACCGGCGTGCCGTTTAAGTACACTCTGGCTCCCGGATAGTTCACTTTCAGAAACTCCGCGCAGACATCGCCGGCAGTCACTACCTTGCTCTCGTCCACATCCAGTCCCAGTTTATGAAGCTTCTCCACATACACAGACGGTACCCGGGAAGCGTTGTTCGTGAAAAAGATGAAATCTCTGTCCGCAGACTGTTCCACATCGTGGATAAAATCCAGCGCGCCGTCGATGAGCTGGTCGCCCAGATATACAGTACCGTCCATGTCGAGAACAAATAACTTCACACCATTGAGCGCTTCTTCTTTTTTCATCATAATATGTACCTCTTATCCGTAAATCTCTTTTGTGATCTTCTCCGCGATCTCTTCCAGACGGCCGTTGTCTTTGGCAAACTGCATAACGGAGTATCTCGGACGAACGGTATAACCTTTTAACAGGCTCTGACGGAACAGTTCTCTGTCGATACCGATCTCCTTCGGGCTGGTCGGAGCGCCACCTTTCTCCAGCAGTGCTTTGATCTCATCTGCGGACGGACAGAGCTCTTTTGTCCCTTCCGGAAGGATATCCTCCAGCTCTTCAAAGAAACGGGCGATGACCGGAGTTGCCACGCCAACCTGGATACCGTGATGGTTCGGATTCAAACCACGGGCAATGTAATCCATCTCCCAGAAATGGGACAACATATGCTCTGCTCCGGATGCCGGGCGGGAAATGTTTACAAGGGCCATGGCGACGCCGGTCAGTGTCAGCGCTTCCAGAAGAGCGCCCAGGGACTCCGCGTCTCTCGTCTTCAGACCTTCCGCCTTGTCAAAACATTTGTCCAGCGCGCGCTTTACAAGAGTCACGCAGGTATCACAGCGGTAATCGCCGTTTGCCTTCACTGCCAGATCCCAGTCAGCGATGGCAGTGATCTTGCCGATCACATCACCATAACCTGCCTGGATCAGATCCTGCGGCGCAGTCTGGAGAATATCGGTATCACCGATCAGTCCGTAGGTCAGATGTGCCTGTGGGGAATACTTGTATCCGTGGGAGATGATCGGAGCGCCATCTGCCACATAACCGTCCATGGACGGCGCTGTAGCTACAATGATGTATGGAAGTCCGGTACGGGAGGTGACAAACTTCACAGAGTCATTGATAACACCGGAACCGACAGCGACCATCAGCTTTGTGTCAAGATCCTGCTCCTGGAGGATTCTTCCCAGCGTCTTCTCATCCGGGATCAGAATATCATCACCGGTATCAAAGAGAAGCTCTTTTACATTAAAACCGTCTGCCTTCAGCAACTCTACCGCTTTCTTTCCCGCTACTTTGTAAGTATGGTTATCAAAAACTACCAGAACCTTTCCATCTTTAAACGGAGCGGCCATCTTCGGCAGCTCTTCAATGGCGCCCTTGCGGATCTCCATGGCGTGGACGCTGAAATTGTGATGGCGTCCGCAGGAACAGTCAAACTCTGTCTGCGGCATCTCGTTAATGTTCATGTTAAGAATCTCATTCATGGTTATATACCTCCTTTAATCCTGGCAGGCATCCCCGGCAGCCAGCGCTCTGGCACACCGGATGTCTGTAATCAATATGTTAATGTATCGTCCCCTGACAGCACCCTGTATCGCAGCAAGCTTATCCATCCCTCCCGCAATGCCGACGGAATACGGAACATCCCGCAGCCGGTGTATGTCAATACCGATAACATTATTATCTTTCTGAAACGGAGCAGTATCTCCTTCTATATTATAAAACTGCATGCAGATATCCCCCACTGCGTTCCTCGCCCGCAGAGACTCTTTCTCATTCTCCTTAAAATAGCCGGTAGCCATAATAGACGAATGGATATCATAGGGATCTCCGATACCAACCAGAGCCATATTCAGATGCTTCGCGCAGCGAAATGCTTCCGCCAGGCTCTCTTCCTTCATGAACTGCTCCCGGATCTTCGTCCCGGACACACGCGCCGGCGCATGCAGCGGCACGAATCGTCCGTCATAAATGTACGCTAGCGTCTCTGCCAGATAATTCGCATGAAGATCCATCCGAAGCTGCCCCATCCCTCCGATCAGAGGAACAAATGTGACATGGTCCGCCGCGGGATGCATGATGTGCGCGACCACCTGATACAGAGTGGAACCCATGGACAGACCCACCACATCCCCGTCCCGGATCGTGTTCTCCACATACTGTCCGGCAGCTCTGCCGATCAGCTTCTTCTGCTCGTCCGCATCCTCCACCGAATCCACGATGAGGACCTCTTTCAGGCCATACATCTCTTCCAGCTTCCGCTCCATCTCCCAGTACCGGATCAAATCCAGATTAGAGACAGAAATCTGCACGATCCCCCGCTCTCTGGCCGAAGAAAGAAGACGGGAAACCGTCGGCCTCGAGAGGCTCAGCATGGAGGCGATCTGCTGCTGACTGACATTCTGATTATAATACAGATCACATACTTTGGTCATCAGCCGGACATCGTCCACAACCTTTTTCATCCCTTCCCCCTCCTTTCTTCTGATTATACGGCAGTCCACTGTCATTGTCAATAAAAAAAGTTGATTATTTTATCATTTTTTCAGTGATTATTTTACATTTGTATTTTAATTGAATTTTTATTTATTTATTTTATCAAATGTAAAAATAATTGTTTTTCTTTACACAAAGCACCTCTATTTTCTCACGGGGAACGGATTCTCGACGCAGTGCGATCCTCTCGGAGCGTTTTTATTGCACAGGAACACAATTTCCTGTACAACAAAAAAAGAGAGCACACAAATGCTCTCTCGTTTACACCCCGGCGCAGTGCACAAACTGCGCCGGGAATCTGTATTTTTCTATTTTCTTTCTTCTCTCTTTTGTATCTCCTGTAACGGTGACAGCAGACCTCACACCTGATCCCCATACCGCAAACAGAGGGGACGACGCGCCGAACATCAACAGGTCCGCACTTAGTGACGGAACCGTTTGGCCACCTTCAGTCTGGACATGGCACGGGAAAGGGAAGCGCTGCTCCGGTAGTACTCCTGAATGCTCTGTTTTTGACGAAGCTGTTCCAGGGCACGTTCCTTTGCCTCCTCCGCCCGGCGGATATCAATCTCGTCCGGATTCTCCGCGGTCTCCACCAGAAGCGTCACTCTGTTGTTGGCAATCTGGACAAAGCCGACGCCGACAACGCCGTACAGCCATTCTTCACTGCCTTCCGGGCGAAAACGGATCTCACCCTCATGCACAGCGATGATCATGTTCTCGTGATAAGCCTGAATCTCCCGCTCACCGTCCTCTTCCTGAAAAATCAGGGCCTCACAGCGGCCGGAGAAAAACTGACGATTCACCGACAGGATCTGCAGATAAAATGAATTTGCCATCCGAACACCTCCCGGACTCTACGCTGTCTGCTGTGCTTCGAGCTCTTTAGCTTTCTTCTTCACATCCTCGATGGTTCCCACATTGAAGAACGCATTCTCCGGATATTCATCCATCTCTCCGTCAATGATAGCCTTGAAGCCGCGAATCGTTTCTTTTAACGGCACATAGACACCCTGAATGCCGGTAAACTGCTCTGCCACATGGAACGGCTGGGACAGGAACTTCTGAATCTTTCTGGCACGATATACCGTGATCTTATCCTCATCGGAAATCTCTTCCATACCGAGAATTGCGATGATATCCTGCAGCTCTCTGTATTTTTCCAGAATCTCCTGTACTTTTCTCGCCACGGCATAGTGTTCCTCCCCAACCACGTCTGCCTCCAGAATACGGGAAGTGGATTCCAGCGGGTCAACCGCCGGATAAATACCCTGTTCCACGATCTTTCTGGACAGTACCGTCGTCGCATCCAGATGCGCGAACGTTGTGGCCGGAGCCGGGTCCGTCAGGTCATCGGCAGGCACGTAGACCGCCTGCACAGAAGTAACGGAACCGTTCTTTGTGGAAGTGATCCTTTCCTGCAGATCGCCCATCTCCGTTGCCAGTGTCGGCTGATAACCGACGGCTGACGGCATACGTCCCAACAGAGCGGATACCTCGGAACCGGCCTGTGTGAAACGGAAAATGTTATCGATAAACAAAAGCACATCCTGATTCTTCTCATCACGGAAATACTCCGCCATGGTCAGTCCGGTCTCTGCCACACGCATACGGGCTCCCGGCGGTTCGTTCATCTGTCCGAATACCAGGGCGGTCTTTGCCAGAACACCGGATTCCTTCATCTCTCTCCAGAGGTCATTTCCCTCTCTGGAACGCTCACCGACGCCGGTGAAGATAGAATATCCGCCGTGCTCTGTCGCCACGTTTCGGATCAGCTCCTGGATCAGCACGGTCTTACCGACACCGGCACCGCCGAACAGACCGATCTTACCGCCCTTTGCGTAAGGCGCCAGCAGGTCGATAACCTTGATACCTGTCTCCAGGATCTCAACGGCAGGACTCTGTTCCTCAAAGGAAGGTGGATCCCTGTGAATGACCCATTTTTCACCTTCCGGCTGCGCATCACCGTCAATCGCCTGTCCGAGGACGTTAAAAAGACGTCCCAGCGTCTGCTCTCCGACCGGGACCCGAATGCCGCTTCCTGTCGCCCGCACTTCCATATCCCGGTGCAGACCTTCGCTTGGCGCAAGCATGATGCAGCGCACTACATTGTTTCCTATATGCTGTGCCACTTCCATGACACTGATTTTTCCATTATTATCAACCTCCAGCGCATCCTCGATGGCCGGAAGATCCTGATCTTCAAATACCACATCCACAACAGGTCCCATAACCTGCACGATCTTTCCGATGTTCAATTTGTGGCCTCCTCTCGATCGTATTTTTATTTTCTTTTCTTTTTCTGTGCCCGGACACCGCCGATCACCTCTGTGATTTCCTGGGTGATCGCTGCCTGACGCACACGATTATAGAGAATATCTAATTCATGAAGCATATCTTTGGCACTGGATGTCGCTGATTCCATTGCTGCCATTCTGGAACTCTGCTCACTGCAGTAAGCCTCAACCAGAGCTCCGTATATAAATCCCACAATATAGTTTGGCACGATCTTATCCATCACCTCGTTCGGCGAAGGACGAAGCTGCAGTTCCGACACGGTGATACCCGGAGGGATCGGCATCTTATAGTCCGCCTTTTTCAGAGGGAGAAGCTGCATGATATCCGCCTCTGTCTTCATCGCATTCACCTGTCTGGTAAAAACGATAAAGATCTTATCCAACTCATGATTCAGATAATGGGAAAGGATCTCATTCCGAATCGTTCTGGCACGGTGCAGAGTCGGACTCTGTACCGTATGGCGGAACTCTTTATAAATGTCCTTGCTCTTCTGCTCAAAATAATGTCTGCCCTGTTCTCCGATGACCATCAGACGGGGATCGTTATATTTTGCCATCTCTTCCTCTGCCAGCCGGATCACATTGTGGTTATAGGCGCCTGCCATTCCCTTGTCGGCAGTTACCACGATAAATCCTGCCCGGATATCTTCCTGTTTTTTCTCTCTGGCAGGACTCTCAAAGTAAACATCTTCCATCTCGGGAATGTGGCGGAGAATACGGGCCATTGTTGATTGCAGCGTATAGAAATACGGCTCCGTATCCTCTAAGCTTTTTCTCGCTTTTTTTAATTTGGAGGAGGAAATCATATACATCGCATTCGTGATCTTCATCGTATCACGGATACTTTTCATTCTCTCCTGGATTTCTTTCATATTTGCCATACAAACACCCGCTTATCTCTCATTATTCTGTCTGCGTGGTCTGAAACTGCGCTTCCGCTTCTTTCAGTCCGCTCTGCACTTCTTCTGTCAGCGCCTTTTCTCTTTCGATGGTGTCGCAGAGCTCTTTATAATGCACGCTCATATAATCGAGGATCTCTCTCTGGTATTCTTTGACCTTCTTTGTCTCTACCTTGTCGAATACGCCGTCGTTGGCAAAACAGAGTGTCACTACCTGCTCCCACAGAGACAGCGGAGAGCCAAGCGGCTGCTTTAACAGCTCCATGAGAACACTTCCGTGTTTCAGCTGCGCTTTGGTCGCCTCATCAAGATCCGAAGCAAACTGCGTAAATACTTCCATCTCCCTGTACTGTGCCAGATCGATACGGATACTTCCGGACGCCTTTTTCATGGCCTTTGTCTGCGCTGCGCCGCCCACACGGGATACGGACAGTCCGACATTGACCGCCGGACGCATACCTGCGTTAAAGAGGTTGCTCTCCAGGAAAATCTGTCCGTCTGTGATGGAAATGACGTTTGTCGGAATATACGCGGATACATCACCGGCCTGCGTCTCGATGATCGGCAGCGCAGTGATGGAACCTCCGCCCAGCTCATCACTCAGATGGCTGGAACGCTCCAGCAGTCTGGAGTGCAGGTAGAAGACGTCACCCGGATACGCCTCACGGCCCGGGGAACGCTCCAGAAGCAGGGAGATGGCACGGTATGCCACCGCATGCTTGGACAGATCGTCATATACGATCAGGACATCTTTTCCTTTGTGCATAAAGTACTCGCCCAGAGCCGTGCCGGCATACGGAGCGATATACTGCAAAGATGCCGGGTCGCTGGCCGTGGAGTTGAGCACGATCGTGTAATCCATGGCGCCGTGTTTTTCCAGCATGGAGACAAGTTTTGCCACGCTGGACGCCTTCTGCCCGATCGCAACGTAGATACAGATAACATCCTTTCCTTTCTGATTTAAGATGGTATCTGTGGCGATGGATGTCTTTCCGGTCTGCCGGTCACCGATGATCAGCTCTCTCTGTCCCCGTCCGATCGGGAACATGGAGTCAATAGCCAGAATACCGGTCTCCATCGGCGTATCGACCGGCTGTCTGTCGATGATGCCCGGCGCGTCTTCTTCTACCGGACGGTATCCTTCTTCTTTGATCTCACCTTTTCCGTCAATCGGTTCGCCGAGGGCGTTGATGACTCTTCCGATAAAACCGTCGCCCACCGGAATGCCGGCTCTCTTCTTTGTTCTTGTTACTTTTGTTCCCTCTTTGATCCCGGTATCTTTACCAAACAGGATACATCCGATCTCATTTTCCCGGATATCCTGTACCATTCCTTTTACTCCGTTCTCAAAGACGATGATCTCACCGTACATGGCGTGGTCAATGCCGTAAATCGTGGCAATGCCGTCTCCCACCCAGATGACCTTTCCGGTCTCCCGGCTTTCCATGTCCCAGTCATAATTCTCTATCTCACTGCGGATAATGGATATAATATCTGTCGCACTGATTGCACCCACAATCTTCACCTCACTGTTAACTTTCTTTCAAGCTCTTTTAACCGACCTTCATAGCTCCAGTCGTATTCCGTATGTCCGACGTGGATACAGAGCCCGCCCAGCAGTTCTTCCTGAATACAGAGCGTTGTATGAATCTCCTTATCCGGATATTTCTTCTTAAGAAATTTTTTGGCTTCATCCAACTCTCTCTCTTCCGGAGACCTTGCATACAGAAGCGTCGCCTGTAATATGTTATGTTTTTCCTCCCACAGCGCATCGTACTCCTCTGCGATTGCCGGAAGCATATGCACATCCCTGTGGTCACACAAGTATTTCAGGAAGTTCTTCAGATGCCCTGCAAGCTCTGTTTTCCGGGCCAGGTCCTCGATGATCTGATGCTTTTTCTTTAAAGAGACCATCGGATCTTCCAGCACTCTTGCGAGCAGTGGAGTCCCGGTGAACATTTCTTTCACCGCGTCCACTGCGTCTTTGTCGGGAATAAGCTCATACAATGCTTTCGCATAATTAATTGCCTGCTGCATCATGAACATCACCTGTCTTTAAAATCTTTCTTGCTGCCTCCATGGCCAGCATGGCCACGTCAGCCTCCACCTCTTTCTTTGCCAGCTCCTGCTCCATGCGGATCTCTTCTCTCGCTCTCGCAAGCATCTTATCTGTCTCTTCTTTTGTTCTGGCAACGGCAAGGCTCCGCTCTTCGGCCGCTCTGTTCTTTGCCATGGCAATGATATCTTCTGCCTTTTGGTCGGCGTTCTTTAATCTTTCCTGATAATCATTTTTTAACTGTTCCGCCTGCTTCTCTCTGTCCGCGGCCTCCGCCAGCTGATTCTGTATCATTTCTTCTCTCTGACGGATGATGTTCAGCACCGGCTTAAACAGAAAGACCTTCAGGCCTATAAATAAGACCAGTACGTTCAGAACAGTAAAAAATATTGTCCATGCATCTAAACTAAGCATATACCCTCACCTGCATTCAAAATTTTATTATCCCAAAAAGAGGATGATCAATAAAGCGATAACGAAACCGTAAATAGCGGTTGCCTCTGCCAGCGCACATCCTAAAAGAAGGGATTTGCTGATCTTGCCCTCTGCCTCCGGCTGTCTTGCGATCGCATCCACTGCGGAAGAGGTTGCTTTTCCGATACCAAGACCTGCTCCAAGACCTGTTAATACTGCGATACCTGCTCCAATTGCTACTAATAATGTTGCCATAATATATTTCTCCTTTTACTTTCGTTTTATTTTTGTTTTTACTGGTTTTCGCGATACGCAGGGCTTTCCGCCCTCTCACCGTCTTACCTGTTTTGTGGAAAAACTTATTCAATTGCTTCCTTTACAAACAGCGCTGTCAGGAACACAAACACGTATGCCTGAATGATGCCGTCGAAGATATCGAAATATGCGCTGAATACCACTGGCACGACTGCCGGTACGACCTGCTTGATAAGCTCCATGATGACAAAGGAACCGAGTACATTTCCAAACAGTCGCATACACAGAGATAACGGCCGGATAAAGATCTCCAGCACATTGATCGGGGCGACGATGGCGATCGGCTCCGCAAAGCTCTTCACCCATCCTTTTCCGCCGCGCTTCCGGATACCGGCCAGCTCAATGAGCACGATACTCATCAGCGCCAGGGCAGCCGCCACATTGATATCCTTTGTCGGCGGCTTGAAACCAAAAAGCCCGATCAGATTGGCACAGCCCACATAGATGGCGACAGCCATGAGATACGGCACATACTCTCTTCCGTCTTTTCCCAGTATCCCGTCAAAGAAACGGTAAATACCGGAAACGGCAGTTTCCAAAACAAGCTGCTTTTTGCCCGGGTGCATCACATCAAATCCTCTGACGAAGATGATGCAGACCAGAAATAAAACAGCCATGATGATCCAGGATACGACAACAGCCTCTGATACGGGGATCCCTCCCAGTACCGGGATTGTAAAGACGGTCTCGCAATTCAATTCTTCCATCAATTGTTCTACGAGCGCTTCCACCGGCATATCCTCCTTCGTTGTTTTCTTCTTAGAAACTCAAATCACTTATTTGTCTTTTTTGCAGTTTTTACAACCTCCTTTTTCATTTTTTATTTGAAAATGGCAAAAGTTGTAGTCCAGCTTTTGTTGTTTTAATCATATCTCTTTCTAATAAAAAGTCAACCTGTTTTTTTACAGAATTATTAAGAAAAAAAATTTTTTCAACTGCTTTTCACCATTTTTCCGGTTTTTTTGTATATTTAGATGATTTTCCTTGATATTTTTACCCGTTTGTTGTGTGTTTTTTATTCCATAAAAAAATTATTGTATATATTTTTGGCACAATTACTCTTTCTGAGATTTTACGCATCTGCATTTTTATCCATTTTTCTCTCATTTTTTTGAAGGTTGCATCACACAATCTTTCATTTTGTAATATTTTGCTCACAAATTCTTTTTAAAAAAAATCGGCCCGTTTTTCCGGTGATCTTTTCTCAGTTTTCCGCTGTATTTTCTTCCTTTTCCGGAAAGATCCTTCTGAACAGAAAACGCACGAACGGTCCCGCAAAGAACACCTGCCAGCAGAGCGCCATCGGAAAATTCAGCGCGGAAGTCTGCAGCCATTTGGCGATGATCTGGCTGTCCACCCCTTTAAATAACACAGTGGCCACAAAACTCATCATCGGGCACATCAGACAAACCGTCATGGCAGAGATCGCCAGGATCACAAAGATCATTTTGTCCTGTCCCGGTGTCACAATACGAAACGCGAGTTTTTTGGACAATGGTCCGGCGATAAACATTTCCAGAATAAATCCGACCACTCCCATAATGACCAGCTCTCCCAGGGCAAGGACAAACACCTCATTTGTCAGTCCTCCCTTATCAATGGAAATGTTGTACACCACCATTCCGTACACCATCACGATAACCATCATGATCGTAAAGATCACATCCTGAAACTTATTTTTTGGCATTTTCTAATCTCCTCTCTTTTTTCCCGGCGCCGTGCGCCTGTTTTGCGACAAAAAAATAGTGAGACTATCCCTGTTCATAACTTTCGTTGCGATTACGGAAATAATCTCACTACCATTTTCATCTAGCCTGTATATTATTTTCAAATGCGCTGCCACCTGATGACGACCGGCATATCCCTCCTGCTTCTCTGTCCGCAGTATGGCAGCCCGTCGGCACAGCGCTCGACGTCTGTCACTATATCACAAAAACGACAGTTTCATAAGCACATTTTTTATTTTCTGCACATTTGTAAAAAAATATATAAATATACTTATCTATTTTGTGCAATTTATCTAAACACAGCCGACAATTTCATCAGTGGCAGACGATAATGCGCTCCGGTGTAATGATATAATCCACCGTTTTGTCATGTTCTTCATGCGGTACCTCGTCGAGGATCTGCAGTTCAAACGCCAGCGCCGCACACGGATAATCCGGATGGCTCTTCAGATATTTATCATAAAAGCCCCCGCCGTACCCCAGCCGGTTGCCGCTCATGTCAAAAGCCAGCCCCGGCAGGAGGATCAGCCCCTTCTCATCCGCAGGCGCCTTGTAGGAAGCCGGCTCCAGAATCCCGAAGACACCCGGACGGCACTCCCGGATCGAACCGATCTCGTAAAAGGCGATCTCGTCTCTCTCCACCTTCGGCGCCGCCACCTTTTTTCCCATCTTGATAAACCGGGAGACCAGGCTGATGGTATCCACCTCCGAACCGATCGCGAGATAGCTGTAGATCCACGCACTCTCCTGAAACTCCGGCATGGTCTGAAGATGCATAAAACACTTTTCTGTCTGCGCGTAAATCTCATTCAGAGAAAGGCTGTTTCGCCTGTTCCGCATAACCTTTCGTAATTCTTCTTTGTTCCCTTTCTGTGACATATGATCACCTGCTTCCTTCCTGTTCCGCCTCAGAAGCCCCGCCTTTCCCGGCCGCCGGCCTCTTCTCAGAACGATTTTTCCAAGATCTAATTCTCTGAGTACCTCTTACCGTACTTTTCTCCCAGATTCGTGATGCTTCCATCCTCATTTTCAATGGAAATATTGTTAAGCTCACTCCGCAGATTCCGCCGGATCGCCAGAATATAATCCCGGCGCAGTTTCTTCTGCTCCGCTGCCTCCGCCTCCGTAAGCCCCACGCTCTTTGACTTGTGATACAGCTCATTGATTCTCTCTATATCCTTATGATCCATCTCATTCTCCTTCTTCTATCCTTTTGTCCCTGCCGCACGTCACGAATCCTGCTCTTGTGTAAGTTCCATCTGACAGACGCAGAGCGTCCGCCGTCCTTCTCACATCATCCTGACTTTGCCCGCAGGTACTCTGTCATTATAAAGGAAAAGACAGAATTTGTAAAGCGGCCGCCTCCGCCATGCGGATACCATCCATGGCTGCCGATGTGATACCGCCGGCGTATCCGGCGCCCTCCCCGCACGGGATCAGTCCCCGCAGAGAAGACTGTCCGCTCTCATCTCTCTCTATGCGCACCGGAGAAGACGTCCGGGTCTCCACACCGGAAACGATCGTATCCTCCCGGTCAAACCCCCGGATCCGATGACCGAAGGCCTCCATTCCTTCCAGCAGAGACTCCACAATATAGGAGGGCAGGCAGTCCCGCAGATTGGCAAACTGCCACTGTCCCTTCATGCAGGTTTGAAAAGCCCCAAACCCACTGCTGACCGCCCCCTGTCTGAGATCTCCGTACAGCTGTACCGGTACCTTTCCCGCCCCAACACGATACGCCAGCTCCTCATAGCGCCGCTGAAACGCCATACCGGCCAGTGGATGGCAGGATCCTGTCATGCCGGTTCCTGATCCTGTCACGCTGCCATCGGATGCAGCCCCTGTATCCGGCTGCAGAGCCAATGCCGCAAAATCTTCCGGCGTCACCGTGGTGATGATCGCACTGTTTGAGTTGTGACCATCTCTGCCATGATAGCTCATACCGTTCACACAGAGTCTTCCCCGCTCCGAAGAAGAATTCACCACATAGCCGCCGGGGCACATACAGAAAGAATAGATACCCCGCCCATTGGCGCACTGGTGAGTCAGCTTATAGCTGGCTGTCGGCAGCCCTTCCGGATACCCCTCTCCATACTGACTTCTGTTGATCATCTCCGCCGGGTGCTCCACCCGGACACCGATGGCAAAGGATTTTGGCGTCATCTGCACCCGCTGCTCATACAGCATGGAAAAAGTATCTCTGGCGCTGTGACCAATGGCGAGAATCACTGTGCGGCAGACTCTCTCTATCTCGCAGGTATCTCTCCCTGCTGTCATTCTCCCGACGCTCCTGTCCGTCCGACACCGCACCGTGTCCTTTTCTTCTTCATCCGTTCCGGTTTCTGTCTCCAGCCGGATCCCGGTCAGATGCCGCTCCCCGGTCCCGTCATCCTCCGTCATCAATCCCACCAGCTTCGTCCGGAAATGCACTTCACCGCCCAGCGATAAAATCTCCTCCCGGATGGACGCCACCACATTTTTTAAGATATCCGTCCCGATATGCGGCTTTGCCTCATATAAGATCTCTTCCGGCGCGCCGTGCCGCACAAATTCTTCCAGTACAAATCGGTTGCGTCCTGACTTATCCTTCACCACTGTATTGAGCTTCCCGTCAGAGAATGTACCGGCGCCGCCCTCCCCGAACTGCACATTGGACTCCTCATCCAGCACACCGTCCAGGAAAAATCTCTCCACCTTTTCCGAGCGGAGATCCACCGCGTCTCCCCGCTCAAAAAGAACCGGAGCGAAACCGCCCCGGGCAAGCATCAACGCCGCAAAAAGCCCGGCCGGGCCGGACCCGATGACGACCGGGCGCTCCTCCTCCCGAAGCCGTCGCCCGCCGCAGTTTTTTTCCACACGAAACGGGAACCGATACTTTACCTCCCGGCTCTCACTCCACTTGCTGTTTCTGTGATGGAGCACCTTCTTTTCGTGCGCAAAAGCCGCGTCGATTGTGTAAATGTAATAAAGCTCCGGCTTCTTCCGGGCGTCAATGGAGCGGCGGACGATCCGCCACTTTACCGGCTTCTGTCCGTACGCCCGTCGGATGATCTCCGCCTCCAGAGCTTCCTCCGTGTGAGGGATCTTTAACTTCAGCTGTGATATTCGTATCATAAAATAATCCTTTCCTCATTCCAATGAATCACTCTTTCCGTATCATGATACCCATCTTTATCACTTTTCTCAAGTATTTTATAACAGACCGCCTCTTTTTATCATACTATCAGCAAAGAAAACTTCGCAGCGATATCCATTTATTTATTTTCCCTCTTCCGTCTCCACCGCCCCGGTTTCTATGATAAACCGGACGCTTCCGCTGGCATCCTCTTTCTTTCCGGCAAAAGAGTCGTAGCGTTTGTCTGCTTTTTTGACGGCCTTCATGCGGTGGAGGACTTCCTGTAAGTCATCGCCGGCAAGGTCTGATATTTTCCGGATTCCCCTGTCGTTAAATTCTGTCATTCCGTCAGACAGGGTTGCGGCTCCGGCAACGAGCTGATCGATCCCGTCTGTGAGCAGACTGCCGGCGCCGTGCAGTTTTGCCGTGCCGTCGGCAAGCTGGTCCGCGCCACCCGCGGCGGCCGCCACCCCTTTGGTGTAGGCGCCAATGCCTTCTGCCAGCGTCTTGCTTCCGTCCTGCAGTTGTCCCGCTCCCTTATCCGCGGCAGCCGCTCCGGTGTTGAGGGTATTGTTATTGCCTGTCAGCTTCGCAGCGCCGGTCTGCATGGTGGCAATACCGGAGGACAGGCTCCCGAGTCCTTCTTTTAATGTCTTTATGCCGGATTGCAGCGCGCTGTTGTTTTCTGTAAGCGTGTCGGCGCCGCTTTTCAGCGAAGACACCCCGCTCACAAGTGTCGGCAGGCTGTCAGTCAGTCCTGCCAGCCCGGCGGTATCGCCGGCAAAGGATTCCAGTATGGCCGCCTGTGTTTTCATATCAGAAAGAAGGCTTTCCATCTCCGAAAGGTTTACATTTCCATCAGACAGTGATATCTCCGGGGCGTCTCCCAGTGCGTCCCCGGCCTCTTTTGCCGCTCCGTCTATGGAGATATCGTCCAATGTGACGCTCACATTAATGGAGTTGTCCAGGGCCGCTTTCAGGGCGGACTTTTCCTCGGAAGAGAGGGCTTCCTGCCCGTCGACAGCCGCCTTTGCCTGAGAGAGAGCCTGAGCGGTCGCTTTTTCTCCGATTGCCTCTTTCTGACTCTTTAGCTGCTCGTTGGCCTGGGCGGCCGCCTTTTCGTCCACCTTCTCCAGAGCATCCTTTGCTGTCGCAAAGCGGTCTTTCACCTCTTCGTTATGTTCTTTTACCGCAGCGGAAATCTGCTGCACACTCTCCATCGCCTCTGTGATGGCGCCGGCGCTCTGCTGCAGAAGTTTCGCGTCCTGCTCCAGTTTCGAGGCGGCTTCTTTTACCGCTGCCATCTCTTTTTTATCCGGAAGAGATACTTTATCCAGAGCCGTCACCTGCGTGTAGAGGGTGTCGATCCCTTTTTGCAAAGCGGCCGCTCCGTCTGTGTAATTGATAATCCCGGTCTGCAGTGTGTCCGCACCGTTTTCGAGCGCCGCCGCGCCGGTTCCCGCAGTCTGAAGCCCTTCTTCCAGATTGGAAACTCCGCCGGTGTATGCCCGGATTCCGTCTTTTAAGGATTTCGTTCCCTTCTTTAATGCTTTCAGTCCCGTCTGCAGATCGTCGGCTCCGTCTGTCAGATCTTTCTTCCTGGAATGTAACGTTTGCAGTCCCTTTTTCAGTTCTCCGGCGCCCTGATCGGCGTCAGAAACGCCGTCCACATAGACGGCAAAAGAATCTGAAAGCGTATCCAGGCCATCCAGCAGGGTATCACAGCCGTCTTCCAGCCTGGAGGAAGCGTCTGTCAGCGCCGCCATATTTTTCTCAAGATCATCCGCATCGCCAAATCCTTTCACGCCCGCCTCGTCAAGCATCCCTGTCGCTGCCGCCGTCAGCGTGAGTGAGAGGGAAAAATCTTCTACATCGGCGGTGACTTCCACATAATCCGGGAGAGAGACTTCGGAGAGGGCATCGTGATCGGACAGCCGCAGACTGTCTGACAATCCCGGAAATGCCATGCCGACCACGATATTTTTATCCCCGTCCGCCATGACCTGCCCGTTTTTTACCTGTACATTGGTAAAGGTATCGGAGGGCAGGATCATGGCGCTCACCATGGTAAACGGCGTCTGAATCTCATATTCACTGCCTTTTACCTTTACCGTCTCCTTCGCATGGTTCTCATAATCAAAACGAATCGTCACCTTTCCGCTTTTTCCCGCCAGTTTTTCCGGAGAGATCGGCTGTCCGTCCAGTGTGTAGCTTATCTTCACGGAAACCGGGAGTTCTTCACTGCTTTTTCCCTGGTAATAGATATCCTTTCCCTGCGCGTCCCAGAGCAGACTGCCGTCTGACTTTTTCGTAAATGTCTCGTCCCCCTTGACATTTTTTATGTCTGTCAGATCAGAGTAATCTTCCAGCGTATCGCTGCCGTCTCTGTTTTTCAGCCAGTCGCTGACTGTGATCTCCTTTACATTTCCTTCGGCGTCCGCGCTCACATAAACCGTCTCTGTCTTATCCTTTTCCTGCGCGGCATATGCCGGCAGAACAGGGCCTGCCGCCAGTATGACGCTCATGATAAGGGCAAACGCTTCTCCTGTGTATCTGATATATTTTTTATTTCGCATTTTCCATTCTCCTTCCCATGCCGATCGTCGTCCGGCATATCACTTTATCAAAAATAAGGAACATCGCCGGCAGCAGCGTCACCACGACCAGCATGCTGATGATGGCTCCCCGGGCCAGCAGGGTACAGATAGCTCCGATCATATCGACCTTGGAATAGAGCGCCACGCCGTAGGTGGCGGCAAAAAGACTCAAAGCGCTCGTGATGATCGAAAGCATATTTGTTTTGTGGGCGATGCGGACCGCCTCCTTTTTATCTTTTCCGTCCTTTCTCTCCCGGATATACCGGCTGGTCATGACGATGGCATAATCCACCGTGGCGCCGAGCTGAATCGTTCCGATGACGATGCTTGCCACAAAGGGGAGGCTCGTATGCTGATAAAACGGAACTGCCATGTTGACGGCGATGGCAAATTCAATGACTGCCACCAGGATCACCGGCAGGGAGAGGGATTTAAACACCAGAAGGATAATGACAAAGATGGCGATGACGGATGCCAGATTGACATTCCGGATATCCACGCTGGTGACATTTTCCAGATCCCGCATCAAAGGCGCCTCCCCGATCACCATGGAAGAGGGATCGTGGCTTTTTGCGATCTGGCTGACTGCAGCAATCTGCCGGTTGGCTTCCGGCGTGGCAGCGTCGCAGGAGGAACAGAGGAACATAAGCTCCGTATCGCCGCTTTGCAGCATCGACTTTATCTTTTTGGGAATCATATTCTCCGGAATCATCGGCCCTGCGAGAGAGCGCATGCTGATACACCACTGGACGCCATCCACCTGCTCGATCTCTTCCATCAATGCCGCCTTTTCTTTTGCCTCCATATTTTTGTCCGTCATGATCATGTAGACCGTGTTCATGTCAAAGTCTTCTTCCAGTTTTTCTGCCGCCACATTTCCCGGCAAAGAGGCGGGCAGGGAGCGGGCAATGTCATAATAGACTTCCGTGTGCCCGTTGCCGTAAGCCGCCGGCAGAAGCAGGATTAAAAAGATTCCTGTCCACAGTCTGTAATGCCGGATAAAAAAACCGGACACCCGGTCAACGCTTTGTATCAGCGGGCGGTGTCCCGTCCTCTCAATCTGTCTGTCAAACGTCAAAATCAGCGCCGGGAGTATCGTGACGCAGCATAACACACCGATGATCACCCCTTTTGCCATGACGATCCCCAGATCTTTTCCGAGGGCAAAGGTCATAAAGCAGAGGGCGGCAAATCCGGCAATGGTCGTCACGGAACTTCCCACGATGGAACGAAATGTATTGGAGATGGCAAATCCCATGGCTGTCGTCCTGTCATCCGGAAACCTGCGCTTATTTTCCTCAAAACTGTTCAGCAGGAAAATGGAATAATCCATGGTGACTCCCAGCTGAAGTACTGCGGTCAGCGCTTTCGTGATATAGGAAACCTGCCCTAAAAATACGTTGCTGCCAAGGTTATACACTATCGCCGTCCCGATGCTCAGAAGGAAAAAGACCGGGACGAGAAACGATTCCGTCGTAAGCTCCAGCACAAGGAAGGAAAGTCCGGCGGCGATCACCACATAAACCGGCAGTTCTTTCAGCGCAATATCTTTAATGTCATTGACGATACCACTCATTCCGCTGATAAAGCACTGCGTCCCCGCCAGATTCCGCATATCCGCCACGGCGTTCATGGCCTCGTCAGAGGAGGTGGTATTGTCAAAAAGTACAAGCATCATCGTCGCGTTTTTCCGGAAAAACGCTTCTCTCAAATCTTTGGGAAGCATTTCCACCGGCAGACTCAGATCCGCCACATCATCGTACCAGAGCACATCTTTTACATGGGCAACCTTTGAAAAGGCATCTTCCAGTTTTTTCACATCTTTAAGCTCCATGTCTTCCACCACGACCATGGAAAACGCTCCCATGCCGTATTCATCCACTAAAATATCCTGTCCCCGCACCGTTTCCAGAGACTCTGGCAGATAACTGAGCAGGTCATAGTTGACCCTCGTCGCTGCCATGCCGAGGAAAGAGGGGATCAGGAGCAAAAACCCGGCCAGAAGAATCAGCCGCTTATGTTTTGCAATCCACTTTCCCAATGGAATCACTCTCATCACCCTTTCTTTTTTCCTGATGTCCTGCAGGCGCAGCCACACGCCAGCCGTTTTTCAGGAAATGTATTTCATTTATCTATCATTATATTCAAAAATGACTATTGGTCAATATTTCATATTTCACAAGATTTTTTCTTGTGAAAAAATGAATTTTGGTCATTTTTATTGTATTTGATACATCTTGTAATTTTTTTCGCCTTATTGTAAGATGGGAGAAAGTCAACAAAGGAGATTGCCATGGGAAAATTAGAACGGAATAAAAAAGAAAAAAACACAACACTTTTGCAGACAGCTTTTGAACTTTTTACGGAAAAGGGATTCGCCAAGACGACGATCTCGGACATTGTCAACCGGGCCGGACTGGCAAAGGGAACTTTTTATCTGTATTTTAAGGATAAATATGACTTAAGAGATCAGCTCATCATCCACAAAACGGGACAGCTTTTTGTCAGGGCGCACCACGCCATCGCCGGAAAAGAAGTGAACGGTTTTGAAAACAAGATGTTGTTTGTCGTTGATTTTATCATTGAAGAATTGAAAAAAGACAAGGCGCTTCTTACTTTTATCTCAAAGAATCTCTCCTGGGGAATCTTCAAGCACGCCTTTGAGAACACAGTGACGGAGGAATCGCAGCAATTTTATGCCTACTATCTGGAACAAATGAAAAAGGACCATATCGTCTGCAAAGAGCCCGATATCGTCCTTTTTACGATCATTGAGCTGGTGGGTTCCACCTGCTACAGTTGTATTCTTTATGAGGAGCCGGTTTCCATGGAAGAATACCTGCCTTATCTTCATCAGGTCATCCACCAGATCCTGGCTGCCTTTACCAATCCCGAAAATTAAACTTCTTTGGCTTTCCGGCGTCTCTTCCGGTGTATTACCCCGTTCATTTTCAGCATAACGGCGGGTTTCAGGCTGCGTTCACCGCCGGCATGCCGCCCTTCCCGCCACACTGCCGCTGGAAAACGCCCACTGGAGGTTATATCCTCCGCAGGTACCGTCCACATCCAGCACTTCTCCGGCAAAGAAGAGGCCCGGGCAGATCCGGGATTCCAGTTCTTCTGTGACCTCCCGCATATCTACGCCGCCGCGGGTGACCTGCGCTTTCTCGTACCCCATGTACCCGGAAATGCGCAGAGAAAAGTCTTTGATCACCTCTGCCAGTGTCCCGAGATCTCCGTCATTCCGGAAAGCTTCCCGCAAAAGAACCGGCGTCAGCTTTGCCGGAAGGATGCCCATAAGCAGATCTTCCGCATTTTTATAGGCACATGCCCTGCCATAAGAAAAGAGCAGCTCCTTCACTTCGGAGACGGTGTATTCCGGCATAAAATCCAGAGAAAGCTGTACCTGCTTTCCTTCCTCCAGGGCAACCACCGCAAAACGGCTCACCTGAAAGACCGCCACCCCGGAGATCCCGTAGTCCGTCCACTGAAGCTCTCCCTGCTCGCGGCAGACCTTCTCCCCGTCCACAAGTAAAGTAATGCCTGCCCGGTTCCGAAGACCGCTCAGTTTTTTAAGAAACGGAGCGGGAGATTTCAGCGCGGTGAGCGCCGGCAGAGGCGGGATCACCCGATGTCCCAGCCGCTCTGCCAGCTGGTAGCCGCTGCCGTCGCAGCCAAGTTTCACGCCGGCAAGACCGCCGGTGGCGATAATGAGATTGCGGCACAGAAAAGTATCGTTTCTCTGCTGCCCGGACGACAGTCTTTTCTCCGGCTTTTCTGCTTGTCTCCGCGCTTTTGCGGTCTTCCCTGCCGCCGGTTTCTTTTTCACTTCCTCAGTCCTGACCTCCGACTCCTCCATCGCTACTGACACCCGAAATCCATCCTTCGTCTTTCTAACATGCTCCACCGACGCCCGGGACAGCACGAAAAACTTCTCAAAGGCCATCAGCGCGCTCTCAAAGGCTTCCCGCACCGCGGACGCCTGCTCGTTGTACGGGTAGACATAACCGTCCCTCTCCCTTGTGAGGATACCGATACTCCGAAACAGCTCCATGGCGTCTTTTAATCCGAAAGCAGAAAGAACGGCTGCCGCTTTCTCCGGCATCTCCCCGTGGTAGCAGTCCGGCGTCTGCTTTCGGTTCGTCAGATTGCATTTACCGTTGCCGGTGACCAGAATCTTTTTTCCTATTTTATCACAGTGGTCCACGAGCAATACCTGCTGACCGCCTTTTAAACAGGCGAGGGCCGCCGCCATCCCTGACGGACCGCCCCCCGCGATGATCGTATCAAATGTTTTCACCTGTTTCCCTCTTTTCTCCTGACCATCCACAGCGTCCACGAAGATCTCTCGCTCATGATCATGCTGCCCTTCATCCTTCGCGCACATATCCGCAGCGCGAGAGGATCTCCTCCTGTTTGCGCTCCATCTCCTGCCGCTCCTCTTCTTCCATGTGGTCATATCCCATGAGATGCAGCATGCTGTGGGCCACGAGAAAGGCCAGTTCTCTTTTCTCGGAGTGTCCGTACTCCGCCGCCTGCTCCCGCACCTTATCCATGGAAATGAGGATATCGCCGAGCATCAGTTCCCCGGTTTCCGGATGGAAGGCGTCCGGTTCCCGCTCTTCCAGATCGGAAAAATCCGCCGGATGCGTGTACTCCGCCATCGGGAAGGAAAGCACATCCGTCGGGCGGTCGATCTGTCTTTGCGCGAGATTTACCTGATGGATCTCCTCATTGTCCGTGAGCAGGACATAGACCTGCGTCTCATACGGGCAGTTCTCATAATCGAGGGCTTCTTCGACGACCCGCCGGATAATCTTCTCATAATCCGGAATCAATATTTCTTTATAATTGTATTCGATCTCTATCTTCATCGCATTCTCCTTTTCGCGGCATCTTTGATCTTTGCTTTTCTCGCTTTGCTCCTTGCCTCCCGGCGTTTCTCATCCGCGTCATAAGCCGATACGATCTTCTGTACCAGCGGATGACGCACGACATCCTGGCTGGTGAGCATGCAGACGCCGATCTCATCGATGCCCTTTAATACCCGAAGCGCATCGTCCAGACCGGATTTTGCCCCGTCCGGCAAGTCCTTCTGGGTCATATCTCCGGTGATGATGGCTTTGGAGCCGAAACCGATACGGGTTAAAAACATCTTCATCTGCGCCGGTGTGGTGTTCTGTGCCTCATCAAGAACCACAAAGGCATTATCCAGCGTCCGTCCACGCATGTAGGCAAGCGGCGCCACCTCGATCAGCCCTTTTTCCATGTTTTTCTGGAAAGTCTCCGCTCCCATGATCTCATAAAGCGCATCGTAGAGAGGACGCAGATACGGGTCCACCTTGCTCTGCAGGTCGCCCGGCAGAAATCCCAGCTTCTCCCCCGCCTCAATGGCCGGGCGGGTCAGAATGATCCGGTTTACCTCGTTGGCTTTAAAGGCAGTGATCGCCTTTGCCATGGCAAGATACGTCTTTCCGGTTCCGGCCGGGCCGACGCCGAAGACGATCATCTTCTCGTCGATGGCCTTCACATATTTCTGCTGTCCCATGGTCTTCGGTTTCACCGGTTTTCCCATGACCGTATGGCAGATGATATCGCTGTCCAGTTTTGTCATGGATTCCACGGACACGCCTTCTTCCATGGACAGAGAGAGGGTATAATTTACATCCTGCTCGCCGATGACATTGCCCCGCTCGGACAAGACAAGCAGTTCTCCGATCACATCTTTTGCCCTCCGGCAGTCTTCTTCACTGCCGATCAATTTTATTTTATCATCCCGGAAAATGAGAGTCACATGCAGCGCCCGCTCAATCTTTTTCATATGAGCGTCAAACTGTCCGAAAACATTGCCTGCATGTGCCGCTGGAAAAGAAAATTCCACTTCCGATATATTCATGTATACGCTCCCTTCTTTGCGATACCGCCCCGAACGCGCGGCATCAAAAAAATAATACCAGAGCCACGGACACAAAGCCCGAAGCCTGGTATTATTTTATCATTTTTTTATATTATTTCCAGCTTTTTTTGTCGTGCCCCGCAACTGGAAAGGTGCAGCAAGGCACAGCAAGTTCTTAAGCGTCACGTACCAAAGCGGTGCGATCAGGATATCGGTATTCTACCAGATTCCCATGATCCACTGGAGAAGGAGGCTGACCACTGTGATTCCCGCCCAACAGCAGGCGCCCATGAACATCGGTCTGCCGCCGGTCTTTACCAGCTTCACGATATCCGTATTCAGCCCGATCGCCGCCATCGCCAGCACGATGAAAAACTTGCTGAGCGTTTTTACCTATATTTATTTATCCATAAATTATATATGTCTTTTTGACTATCTTTTTATATCTTCTCAAATGTCCGCAAAGCCTTATTTTATCGGCTCTACGGGCATTTTGCTTTTGTGGTAAACCTCGCATATCTAGGTCTATCTTCTTATATTTTCCCTGTCAATCGTGGTTAAAATCGTGGTAAATACTTCTATGCGATTAGACGCTGAACCTCTGATTTTGCGGTATCTATGGACGCATGAGCGTACCAGTTCATTGTGATACTGATGTTTGAATGCCCCATGATATACTGTAAATCTTTCGGGTTCATGTTCTTGCTTGCCAGCCTTGTGCAGAATGTATGGCGTAGCGTATGCGGTGTAATATGTGGCAAGGGATTGTCCTTGTGGTGCTTGTTGTATTTCTTTACCATACGGATAAATAAGGCGTTATAATCAATGGCAACTTTTGGATTACCTTTCGGATTGATAAACACAAAACCGCTGTGTCCGTCTACCTCTATCGACTTTATCTTTGGTCGGCTGTTGATAACCCGTTGAAATGCCTGTATCGTTTCTTTGCTTAATGGCACTTGCCTTATCCCGCTTTTCGTCTTAGGCGTTTCAATATAATAGCCCTGTTCCTTACTCTTTAGTAACTGGTGGTCGATAATCACAACTTCATTCTTGAAATCAATGTCGGCTACTGTCAGTCCGCACAGTTCCGAGATACGAAGTCCTGTCTTTAACAGTATCAGCACATCATCATAATGCTTGTGATACACGTTGTCCGTCTTAATAAATGACAATAAGGCTTGCTCCTGTTCCTCTGTCAATGCGACTTTCTCTTTGGTATCATTTTCTATGACTTCACTTAGCTTGAAATCAAAAGGGTTTTTCCTCACATAATCATCTTGTATGGCTATGTAGAATGACGCTTTTAACGAGCGTTTATGGTTGTTAATGGTATTGTAGGAAAAGCCTTTGTCTTTCATGCGTAACGCCCATTCTTTAGCGTCAGAGGGTTTTATCGTATCAATGCTCCTAGCACCTAACTTGTCCTCTTTTAATAACCGCATGAGTTGTTCCCGTTGTTTCTGTGTGCTTTTCTTCACATTTGTCCTCTGTGCGTTCTGTTTGGCATAGAGTTGGCAAAGCGTCATTTTCTTGCCTGTGCTGTCGATACCGTCCTCAATATCCCGTCTTATCTGCTGTTCCAGTTCTCGAAGTGAGGGTTTTTCCCGTTTTCCCTTTGGTGTCGGGTCTGTGGGTGTCAATCTCCAAGCATACACATATTTTGTGTTTCCCAATGCGTCTACATATTTATATAAGTATTTTCCGTCTGTTCGTTGGCTCTCTCCAGTATGCAGGATACGACCTTTGTTATCCCGTCTTTTTTCTTTCATGGTGTCTGCTCCTTTCCTTGTTGGAAAGAGCCTTGATATGACTTGTGTTCATCATAACACATACAAGGCTCATTTGCATTAGATTGCGTCCAATTTATCAATAACCTTTTCAAACTGTCGGCGTTTAATCTGTATGCGGTTGCCATTCATAATGAGCCAGCCAGCGTCCTTGTTTTCCTCTGCCAATCGTCTTAACTTGTTTTCTCCAATGCGGAAATACTTTGACGCTTCTTCAATGGTAAGGGTGTATTTTTCCCATACGGGAATATCCTGTGTATTACTCATAAAACACCCCCTCACTTTCGATTACGTCTGATATGTCCGTACACATCTGTTCCACAAGCATTTCCTGTTTTTCAGAAAGGTGGGTACATTCATCAATCATTTTCATGTAGTTTGAACCTGTCAGCCTGTCGATTTCCTCTATCATCACGATTGACGGCATGACCTGTCTTTCCAGCCATTGCAGAGTGCGTTCCATATTGACAGGTACAGGGTTCATTTCAAAAGGTAAACTGTCATGGGAAATGAATATCTCCCACAATGGATAGTCAGGAAATTCCACAAAATCGGTAATGAGATAAAACACCAGCCCATGAGGGTTATACGTCAATAACAGTTCTTCAACTGCCTGTACCGCCTTTTTGTCACGCAGACGAATTTCAAAACGGTTGATAATATCGGTATGTTTCTTTTTCGTTGCCTGTTCCTTTTGTTTTTCATACAGGCAGAAATATTTTGTGCTTGCCTTTGAGCCGATATAAAGGGTACTTGCTAAATTACGGTTTTTTCCGCTTAATTTTCCACCTTGTACATTTTCATAGTTTTTACAGCGACATTCCGCACCACCATTTCTGTATTTTTCAGATAGCACAGGAATATCCAGCAGACCGCACATATCATTGATTGCCAAGTCAAAACGTCGGATAACACCGCCACAGTCAAGACAGCGGTTTAAGAATGAATACCAGTCCCTGTTCTGTGCCTGTAAGACATATTCCATGTTGCGTGAGCCTGCCCCTTTTAATTCTAAAAATACGCCCATGTGTTCATCATCAGAAGCCATGACCTTGATTTCCCCGTAAGCATAATGCTCCTTATAGCCATAATACCCATAGTCATAATGGATAAAATAATCTGCTTTCATGCCAAGCACCTTTCGGATAACTTCCAATGCGTCAGTCGTTGGAAAACGGACAGACAGATAATCAACGAGCAGATAAAAAGGCTTATCGCAGATATAGTAATTCAGACAACGCAGGATAATGTTCTGTGTTTCCTTGCTGGCGTTAGCTTTTCCGTTCTCAAAGCGGTTGATACTATATCTTGATACATGGGTAAGACTTGCAAGTTCTCCTTGTGAAAGACCGCTGGCAAGACGTTTGTTCTTCATTTCAAGTGCAAATTCTAAATTGTTCATTGTATTCCTCCAATCCCACAATAGCCTTGAAATACCTGTAAACCACCTTTCAAAAAGTGTGATATGTACTATCTTCTTAAAACCTCTCATTACTACTCACAGGTTTGGGGGTGTATGGTTTTTGACTTGTCTTTTGTGAAATAGTGCCCCCCTGTTAGATAACGGGGGCACAGGTAAGGCTCGCAGGCTCGCCAGCAGACAAAGCATTTCCGTCCTTTGACGGCAGAGCCGTCATGGCGTTGTCGCTGACGCACGCCAGCAGTCCTGCAATGCTTTGTCTGCAAACCCTGTTTGTCCTTTTCTAACCATGCCATATCAACCGATATTCATATCTACGGGTTTAATCAGATAGGATTTACTTTTTAAATGGTTTTATATTTCATTCTGTTGTGCTTAATTATTTACAAACACATAATAATTCTTGTATGCTTATTTGTCAATATCTTTTTTTGTCTTTACAAACCATATTAAGCATGATAGACTTATAACGGAAACGAAATAAGAAGATATACAGAGTTACGGAGGGTTATGCAGTGAAAATAAATTTTTTGGGAAACAACATACAGACCATCAGAAAATACAGAGGAATGAAACAGCAGGAGCTTGCGGACAAAATCGGTATCAATATGCAGAGCCTTTCCAAGATTGAACGAGGATTGAATTATCCTGCCTATGATACGCTGGAAAAGATAATGGAAGTGCTGGACGTAACGCCCAATGAACTGTTGTCGGGGGAATGGAAATATATCAATCAGGCTGAAAAGGAAGTCTGTCAGTTTCTAAGAGCCGAAGAACGCCTAAATACAGAACTGAAACACGGGCATTATGACAACTTTTTTGATAGTGAGGAAGAATGGCTGGAATATGAGTTAGAAAAGTTACGGGAATATATTACCGACTACATCAACGGAAATAACATACAGGCAGGCGACCTTTACCCAATTAAAGAATTTATCCAGCATTTGAAGTTTCAAAGATTGTTAGACCGATATGATGATTTATACAGCATGGATATGTTTGGGGAAAGCATAGAGGGACATAAGTATAAAACACCTTTTCAATTCGTGAAACGGATAAACCCCAACTCAAAAGAAGATATGGAACTGTTACGGGAAGTATTAGGGAATAACCATTTTGATGATGAGGACGAGTAATCTTTTTCCTCTTGTGAGAAGATACAGCAAACAAAAAGCCCGATCAAGAGTGCAAAGCACCACCAATGGTGGCAAAGCTCTTGACAGGGCTTTTTCTGTTCTGTGTTGGGTAATCAAGAGGGAAAAAGGGATAGTTGCACGATTTTCTCATAAGGTATTAAAAACAGCCACACAAAATGTAAGAAATATGTTATAATCGGAAATGGAAAATTACGATAAAGGCGGTGTATGAGTGGCAAAGAAAAATAAATATTCGTTTGATAGCAAAATTCATGTTTACCGAGCGACAAAACGAATGAGCCAGCAGGAACTCGCTGACCTTGTAGGCGTATCACGACAAACGATTATACAGCTTGAGAGAAATCGTTATAATCCCTCTATGTTGTTGGCATACAGTATTGCGAAAGTGTTTGATGTAACGATTGAAGATTTATTTGATTTTAGGGAGGATTGACTGTGTTATCATTATACGAATTTTTATGGAATGTATTTAACAGTAAAACTGTTTTGATAATTGGTGCATGGGCAAGTTTGTCACTTACATTGATATTGATTGTAATGTTTGTACGAAAACAAAATCGAGATGAACGTGGGTGGAAAATTAAAGGAAAAGCTAGTGCGATTGCCTTTATCTATTTTATAATTATGGCAAATTTACTTGCAAAAGCAGTTGGAGCAATGGTGCCTGATACTTTGGAAGTAGGTTATGTTTTTTGTGCCAATGTAATCCAATGGCTTTATGATACGATGATATTTATTGAGATTATTGCAATTTTAATTTTAAATAAAATTGAATAAATAAAAGATTTCTTGTTTTTCATCTAAATGTTAACGGTAAACGGTGCAGGTTAGTTTAACTACATTTATATCCAAAATTGTTTGTTTTTCAAATTACATGTATTTTTTTGAGTTTACATAGGGAAAGATTTATGGTATACTATTTAACACTTATATTGACAAGAAAGAGGTGAAAGCAATGTTAACTGTTTTTAGAATTTTGTTTGGTAAAAATGCAAAAGTTGGTAATCTTTC